>Ga0308162_1000106_pt1 | contig 109802 bp, 104 predicted proteins | sample PhySR2_FD_201370 | JGI IMG/M metagenome (GOLD analysis project Ga0308162, IMG submission 201370) | Phyllosphere microbial communities from UC Gill Tract Community Farm, Albany, California, United States - DLSLS.R2 | ecosystem: Host-associated > Plants > Phyllosphere > Unclassified | place... | reverse complement strand
GGCGAGGGCGGCGCTAACCTGCCTGTATGCACAGATTATGCGGAGTTTATGCACTTGCAACTGATTGCATCATGAAATGATTAGAATGCTAATGAATTGGCGGGTTTTGGCATGGAAAAAGAAACATCGTTTCAATTTAGAAAACTCGTTCAACGAATCTGGCACGGGTGCAAAGTAGTTTTCATGACAAATGGCGCTGTATTCAGCACTACACAACGGTTTGGCTAAACTGATCATTCTGACAATGAAAGTGAACAATCTACTTTAGCTTACATTTACCCAGGATCTTTACCTGTCATTTAAGATAGGTTTTGACGTTATTAATGTGGGGTTTTGATAGGGATAACCTAATATTTTCCTCTGGCTGTTCTTAGGATTGTTGCATGTGCGATTCGTTGGGTGAAGGGCTGAAAGTGACGTTTTGTCACTCTCGTAATATACGGGAAAAACCCGTATGTTCAGATGTTGGTTAACTGGATATACGGGAAAAACCCGTATGTTTCGGCATGATATACGGGAAAAACCTGTACTATATAAAGAGATTCTAAAAGCGATCTCTAAAAGAGAGCTTTTAGAAGATCTTGTGAAAGATTCGCTTTGCTGGCGTGTGTCGCCTGGCAAGGTTCACCAGCCGGATCGGCATCACTGATACCCCTATCAAAACTGATACCCCTATCAAAACTGATACCCCTATCAACTCTGACAGGAGTACCCCTATCAACTTTGATACCTCCACCCCTATCAAGTCTGATACCCGATAAGAATAAGTTAATAACAATTAACCTAATAAGAATGATCTTTATTCTTTTATGGTTTTGCGCTGGTCGCAAAGATCTTTTGCCTGGCGTCTATCGCCGTCACTCAAGGGGAAATGTCCTGGTACGCCGTTTGGTGGCTTCCCGGACACCCACGTTCCGCTCACGACGCAGCGATCAGCGCATCTGTCTGTGATTGTGCCAGGGCTTCGCCCTCGTGAAACGAGGCACAGAAGCTATGCGCCGTGTGCGCAATGTCTTTCGGCATAACTTCTGCCTGTCTTCCATGCTCCGCATTTCATCCATGCGAAGTTAGCCCACGGCTAAGGCTTCACCGTGCTACGGTTCATCCAGCCTCAATCCAATACCAACACCTACTATCCTGATAACTACCGTTATCCCTCTGTAGTTGTGCTATTGGTTTCGGTAAGTGCCAGAGGGCGGACTTGATGCGAATAGAACGCCTCAGACGCGCTTTAAGCGGTTTTGAGAGGGTAGGGGATGCAGATTGCTACCGATGTAACAAAAGCTCTCAGAACGCGATACAGGAGGTTTTGTTAGTGTGAGAAGGGGTTGAACAAATAGCTTGAGTGTGTTAAAATTTTAATTCACTTAATTTTAAAATTAGCTATTGACTTTGAAATCATTTCATGTTATAGTAAGTTTTGTCGGGTGAGGAAAGCATTCATCCCGTCATCTTATTAGGCATCCAGCCTGACCCAAACAATCCAAATCACACCGCACTATCAGGCAACGTTAATAACGTTCTCCCCTGGACGGTGTTTTCGTTTATCTCACACAAGGAGAATCAAAATTAAGTATTTCAACCCAGAACTTGTCTTCGAGGCTTTGAAAACTGGAGACAAGACCCGCAAGGCACTTAACAGCCAGCGAGCAGCAGCACAGCGTCAAGGATATTTGGAACACGCTGAAAGATTGCGTAAAGGAATCGAACTTTACGATCAATGGAAAGCTGAACAGGCTGAAACCACCGCCAACGAATAAACCAGAAGGAGAAACCATATGAGCGAAACCCAAAAGAAGAAACAACCACGCACTTGTCTACATATTCCAGATGAAACCTTCCAGATTTTATTCAGAGAAGCGAGAAGTCAAAGAGTGACCGTCACAGAATACATTCTCAACGTTCTGAATAAAGAGGCAGTCAATCTTAACAAGGGCAAGTGATCCCATTATCACCATAGTAGCGCCGTGAGCGCGATTACATAGAAGGATATTTAATGACAAAACACACTACGCCATTTCTGATGGTGGATTATGACCTACTCGGATTCAATTCCGTAGAAGTTAACGGCGAAACGCACGAAGTAAAACTCCATCACAAGATTGTATATTCCTATCTTTTGAGTTTATCCGGCACATTTAAACAGGTGACACCTTCGTTAACTGGTATTGGTAAACGGCTCGGACTTGGTACAGATCAAACTGTACGCCGCCACATTAAAGACCTCGTGTCTTTTGGTTGGGTGCAAGTTGTTAGTGAAGGCCGAAAAGGGATGACGAACATTTACATTGTTCTACCGTATGACCAGAAGCCACCTGTAACAGTGTCTGACGAAGTGCCAGCCCCTGAGCCAGTGAAGACAGTAGAAACCCACGAAGACACACCAGCGATAACGCCTCAAAGAATCCGTACTTCTGACGCAGTGAAACACCTGTTTGAAAATTTGTCACAACGGCGAGAGGACGAGAGCTTTTATTCCTGGTCATCAAGAGTACTTCAACGAATCGGAATAGATCATTCAATGGGAATCGAGCAACTATTTCAGGAAACACACCCGTATGAATACACCCAGATTGAACAATCAACGATACCATTTTAACGGAGACCTAATTGATACAATATATAAAACTGAACAATACAAACCAGATACAGATCAACGATAGCGGGAAGGGCGTTTATTATGCGCTTATCTGGTTCTGGAAAGGAAGGAAAACCAAAATTTCCTACGGCGAGCTATCTGATAAATCCGGTGTAAGTGATAACGGGATAAGGTTCTGGCTTCGTGCGCTGCGCAACATTGGTGTGATCGATATCGACGATGAAAGCCATTATCTATCATTCACGCTGAAACACATCGAACGAGACAATGTAGAATTTATCTACTCTGATTTCTAAAACATACAATCGGGAAACTTTTATGATCATCGCTATGTATTGGTTATTTGCATTTTACGCAGTATGGACATTAACGAGAAAACACGGAAGTTTCCCTCTACGAGGAATGAATGGGACGAAAAGAACGAAATCCAATTAAACGGATAGAACAAGCAACACGCGCCAGCAAACGTAAATACACCTCTTCTCTACAAGACCTCGCACGAGAGTCTATTCCAGGAGAATGGATCACCGAAATAATAGAATACCCTGCAACGGTGCCCGTAGGGGCAGAGTTTGAACTATTGCAGGATGTTTTAGCATCTTCGGATAACGTCTTCTATAAACCACGCCGCCGCCGTGAATACCAAATTGATAGCAGTCAACTTAGATCCTGGCAGGTGAAGGGGTGGGAAAACTACGCCGATTTTGTCGGGTATTGCCAAACGTGGGGATTATCCCATCACACGCAAGACCTCGATTTTATTTTTCACGATGAAAAGGAAACACACGATTAATGCACCTGGAAACAACTCAAACAAAGCGATTCGCCCAGCACGTTAAATGCTGTGAATGGTATTTCACTGAGATCGAAGCAATCAACAATGACGCTTATCTGACGGATGACGAGAAAATAACTGCGCTTGATGACCTGGAAAACAGAGTCCTTACTCTCGCAGCGCCTTTCCTGGCTGCTGCAAATAAAATCAAAATGACAATGGAACAAATGAAAAATGACTAAAACCGACATTGACCTAATGCTACAGGAATTTCACGACCAGCTTCACATTCCGCTTCTTGATGCGACTACGGAAGCCTACCGACAGGGAACCCCTGAGAGCGTTTCTGAGGCCGTTAAACTGCTTCATCTGGCCTCAGTTGTTATGCAAGGGATTATAAGCGTAGTGGAGCAGTCAGAGAGTCTGAACGAGGATCAAGGCGTACTACGCGAAATGTCGCAGGTGGCTAAGTCGCTTATTTCCTGTATGCAGGATTTAGACGGGCTGGCGCATGACTTAGCCGAAGAATACGTAGCACTCGAAAGTGAATAAAAATGCAAAATAAATGAATAAAATGGCGACTAACTATTGACTTTGTAACGGAAATGCTGTAGAATAAGAACTATGGAAATGAATAAATGTTCGAATCACATTACTCTTCCTCGTATGTCAATACGACTTGCAAACACTATCCCATAGTGTGAGCACTCCAGAGAATGCCGTTTCCCATAGGCGGCGCTCTCTCCCTCTGAATGCTACTTCCTGAAAGTGTTGGTTTTTCTTCTTTGTCTTGTTTAGTTCCGAAGGAATGCGCGGGATGTAATGTCTCGTTGTGTTGGTATTGCATCGCAATCACCGCGCATCTCCGACTTTTTCAGAAAGAGCATTCGCTCTTTACTCATTCATTCCGTTAGGGTGAATGTAGTCAGACTGAATAAACGCCGTCAGCGGTAGTTACGTTCAGGCTGGCAATCTCTTATTACTATTCCAGTGGTGATAAGAAATTCCATTCCCACTTCTCGCCATGACAGAAGGGCTTCTGTTTTGAGGTGGGAGCAATGACGGGCGATCCTTCTTCTGTTATTCGTAACAGTTGCGCCCTTCATTATTTTAGAAGTCACTCTTAACCTCATTCCTCCTGAAAATGATGTTAACAATGCCTCTCTAACAAGGTATTCCTCCAGGGGCTTAACCGCCCCTTTTTAATCGTCTGTGTGTAACATTTTCGTTATTAACGGCAGACACAACGCGAAGGAAACGAAGAATGTTTCTCTTAAACAATCGCGACCGAATCCTAAAATACAAATCCGAAGTGATTCAAGTTAATCCTGAGTTGATAGCTAAAGTGGCTGAAATGGCAGGATGTACCATTGAGGAAATGGAAAAAGCTGTAGAGCGTTATTTCCCTTCTGAGGACACTCCTCAACTTAGTATGCAGGAACGGATCGCAATCAAATCGAAGGAAATCAAACAACAATGATTGTAGACCTAACCGAACTTTTCCCAATTCGTAAGAGTTTCACTGACGTAGTGAGCTACGCCACGGACTCATTCGCAGTCGTAGAAGGTCGTGTTTTCGACCTGCCAGCGGATATTCAGTGCGGCGATGTTATCGGCGCTGATGGCGCTCTATACACCTCCGGCGATAATGCCTTTGTGGTGGTGTCCGATGCCGTCAGTGCTGGCGACGGTAAAACGGTAAATGTCCTACGTGCGCCTAATGTTGGCAGCTTCGTAGCATTGAAAGCCGACAACCTGAACGCAGCGAATCACGCCGCAGCTATCACCACGCTCGAATCCAAAGGGTTCGTATGCCGTCCATTCTTCACCTCTTAATCAAGGATGATCATTAATGACTAAAATCGCAATCGGGCGCGATCTGGTGGACTTAGCGCCAATCTTCCAGGCCCTGCCGGAACGTAACTACCTTATGAATGCCCTCGATCTATTCGACGGGGTAGGCGTCCAGAATCCGAAAGTGGTGGTAACACAGCTTCTGGATGATAACTACAGCCTGTTTAACACTCCGCAGAGCCGTTATTCATCAAACCACGACACTACCGCGCGTCAGAACGGTAAAGAGTATCTTATTGAAATTCCTTGGTTTGCAAGGGAGGACACCTTTAAACCTGTTGATGTGCAAGGAAAAAGGGTACAAGGCACTGATTACGAACAAACCGTTACCGACCTGTACACCGAGTACACTGGGAAACATAAAATTGCTTACCTTCGTACCCGTGAATCTTACCTTGCACGAGCACTGTTCAAAGGCGAAGTTTTTACTCCTGCAACAGATGACCTACTGATCTCTTATGCTGAACTGTTCGGCGTAGTGCCAATGACAGCCAGCGTGAGCGCAGCGACAGCGGCACAAGATTTTGATGCCATCTTAGACAAAGTTCAGGCTGCCGCAGGTGGGCTGGCTGGTCAGATTGAACGAGTGATCGTATTTGCCAAGCCTACCGCATTCAGCCAGATTCGATTCTCTGACAGCATGGCTAAGGCATTCACCTACGTAGCGCCATACGATGAACGTAACCTGTTCTACCAGCGTCACGAGCTTCTTCCTGGTGTTTCAACCTTTAGCTTGCCTGGTGCGCCTATCGACATTGTTAAAGTGACAGATCCGCTGATCCTTGCACAGATGCCGGATGATGCCGACATGGTGGCGGTTCCGGTGTTTAGCAAAGGCACAAATGCTTATCAGAACATCTACGGCGCTGCCTCTGGCAACTTCGCGCTGATCGATGCAGCACCCGCTGAATACTACTCCTGGGGCTACCTGAGTGAGCGCGGCGATGCGTACCACGTTATGCACGAAAATTCGGCGTTGCCTGTTAATCATGCGTTAGGTATGCAGGTGAAGATCACCATCACTGCTTAATGAGCAAGCGGGAGCCTGACCCGCTGGAAATAATCAGGCGTTTTAATGAGGGATGCTCACTAATCCACAGCGCAATTGTGGCTCTGGTGGCATCCCTTTTTTGTTTCCATAAAACAAGAGGAAAAATCAACGTGGAAATGATATTGAAGTCGAGCCGTGGATTACACGTTCGAGTGAGTGCAGATGATGCAGAGGGGCTTCTCAAGGTGAGCCAGCTTTGCGAGCTATTAGATATTTCGTATACGGGCGTTAGAGCGCGTATTTTCCGTGGTGAAACCGTCGAAGCGGCAATTCATCACTTCTTGGATCAGAAAGGCGGTGGTAATGCTTGAGATTCACACCAGTTCTATCGTCAACACGGTACGTTTTCAAGTTTCGAAAGAGGACATTGCAGAGGCTAAGGCCGCAGCGGATAACCTTCAAAAGCACTTCCAGAAAATAGCTGATCCCAAGATTCGCTTCCAGGCCATGAAGCAGCGCAGAGCTAAAGCGCGTGAACAAGTGGCAGATGTTAAGGTGGCTCCTTCTAAAAGCGCCAGTGATTTAAAACAACAGCGTCAAGCTGAGAAAGCGGCAAAAGTTCAGGCTCGTGAGGCCGACAAGCTACGCCGTCGCAATGAAACCGCCGACCTGAAACGCAGATCATCCATTCTCCAGATGAAAGGTGTAGCTGGTAAGTATGGGATTGACCCGCTCAAACAACTGGAGTTTGCTCGCTTCGCCAAACAGCAAACAGAGCTTTTCCGTAATAACCAGATCAGTAGCGCGAAGTTAAACTATGAACTTCGTGAAAGATTGGCCTTGATGCGGAGAGAGGCAGCGTTACAAGCCCGTATAACCGCCAGTACCCAACAACAAGCGGCTGCACAGCGTCAAGCGAAGAGAATGGATTATAAAGGCGCGGCGGCTGGTATCAAAGAGAAGGGGCTGAATGTGATCGGCGGCGGTGCTGGTTTTATTGGTGCTACTGCTGCATTAGCGGGTGGGGCAGGAGTCTTGTCTCGTATCAAGCAGCAAGGAGATGAAAATCTGGAGCTTGTCCGAATGTCCGAACGTACCAAACTGAATCCCAACGCTGTTAAGGCGATAGTCACTTGGGGACAGCAACACGGTGTTGATTCCGCATCTGTGGACAAAGTAACGGATGGCTTCGGTAAAGATACCCGCGAGAGAATCAGCGAAACGGTATTAAACAGCCAGTTCAAAGGCGGTAAATGGTCTGGTGGAAATAGCGCCGTTGACGAAGTGTTAAATAAGTTTGGTTGGAACAAATCGCAGCTATCACAGTATGAAGATAATCCGCTTGATTACCTACAAGCAATAGTCAATGAAGGCCAGCGTCGTGGGATGAAAGACGGTGAGATCGGGCATCTTCTCGAAAATACTTTTGATGATGGGATGCACTACCTCGATCTTTTCAAAAATAACGGTGAACAATTTATTTCGACTCTGAAAAAGCTGGTTGATTCCGGTCAAACTCTTAACGACGAGCAAATCAAACAAACCTACGCTTACGGCGATCTGTCTGTGGCAATGGGTAATCTGATGAATGGTGTGGATAATTCTTTATTCACCGGATTCATGAAAGGCTTCGCTGATGGTGGTGATGACCTTGTGAAGAACACCAAAGTGATTACTGAATCGGCTGGAATGCTCGGAGAGGGGTTAGGCAATCTCTCGAAAGAAATCACCGGATTTGTGGGTGAGATTTCCAGTGTGGTGAGTGATATCAATGCTGGGCTTCGCTCTCGTTTCCCAGAGTGGTTTAGCAATGCTAACAAACCAGCGGCACAGAGTTTGTATGATGGTGCTGTTACAGGAAGTGCCAACAGTGCTGCCGATTGGGTGCAGGACAAGACAGGGTTTAATACCCGTAGTGTAGGTCATGCTGTTAAAGGTTGGTTAGGAATAGATGATCAGCCTACAGGGACAGCGGTAGAACAATACGGCCTGAATGGTGATTCTCTGCAAGGGGGAGCGCTTCGTGATTCTGCTATATCATCCCTAACCAGCACAAATAGTGCGCCATCGTACAACCTTGCACCTGTATTCAATCTAAATCTTGAAGCGTCTGTTCCGCTCACCATCGCCAGCGATAGCTCAAGATTGAGCGATTACATTGATTTCCAGGCGAGAGCCTCACAAGCCAGTTTCGCACAGTCGCTAACCTTGTCAGCCTTGAGCGGTCAGTCCTCCACAGGGGGATGATTGTGATGTAAATCACATGGATATACCACATATTGCGCTCAGTTTGTAAATGATGTGTATATGTGGTGTTTTTTCTTTGACGCCGCTTCGTTTGTCCCTTATTCTTAAAAGGGTAAGCAGTTCACTCTTTATCTTCAAGATGAGGTGTTTTATGGCTAAGAAAACAGTAGTTCGCTCTGCGATAACTGGTCAGTTTGTTAAGCCCATAGAAGCTAAACGGCATCCTGATACTACGGTAACTGAAACTATCAAAGTCCCTACCAAGAAAGCTAAGAAGTAAAAACATCTCAATGCGTCCATAGCGGCGCTTATTCTTTTGAATCTCTGGAGAGAATAAAATGGCAAACAATCTGTTTGTAACCTATGACTTGATTAAAACTAAAAACTATCCAGCAGTTTACGAAGCTATTAAATCATTGGGCGTAGCAGTCAAAGTTACAGAATCAAATTGGTATGTTAATTCACATTACAATTCTGAACAGGCAGCGCAAATAGTTCACAAAGCGATGGATAGTGATGATAAATTGATAGTTGTAGATGCAACAAATAATTATGCATATTGGTATAATATTTCATCTGAAACATCGCAATATATGCAAAGTGTATGGTATAAATAACATAGAGGGGGATTCCCCCTCACATTTAAGGTATTTTAATATTTGATTAATTCGATATATTCTTTTAGTTCCTTCACTATTCGCTCAGGAACGGATTTCGAATACGTCTTGAAAGATTCAGTTTCTCCAAATGAGTGGCCCGCGAGCAAGGCAATACGAGATTCATCCACTCCGGCGGCGTTTAGCTTACTGATCACGGCATGGCGGTACGAGTGAAACACCTTGTTTTCCTGCCCTGGGAGAATATCGCGTTTAAGCCGTCCAAAGCGGTTTACGTGCCATGAGGAGCGCTTGCCGTCCTCTCTCTTGGTCACACTTGCACGGTAAAATAAAAAGCCGTTGTGCGGCTTCTGGCAGCGTTCCAGGACCATTGTTTTAATCGCACTATGGCATGGGATTAGCCTGGAAGCGTTAGCTGTCTTTCCTTCCAATACATCGAAACATAACACCCCCTCAACTTCACGGATATTGTCAGATTTCAAACTGGCTATTTCATTGATGCGCATTCCGCTATAAGCGGCTATGGCGCTTAAATCCCTTAATTCGTCCTCTCCTAACTTGTTAAACGTGCTAATGAGCTTCGTAATTTCTTCGTCCGTGAATGCCTCGTAACTCTGGCGGCTCTGCGCTGTGTTGAGTTTATGCCCTCTGAATACGTTACTTTCCAGCGGTGGGGCGTCCTGGTATCGGGAAGAGGCAAGATCGAGAATGTTTGCCATTGCAGAAAGATAGTTAGCCACTGTTTGGACTGCCTTTGTTTCTCGGAGATGATCAAGCCAGCCTGTAACGGTGGTACGGTTGATATCGTTTAGTTCCACATCCTTCTTTCGCAGGTAATTCAGAAACAGTTCTACGGCTTTCCTGGTCTTGCTTAATGTTCCAATTTTCAGGCGATCAGCGTTATGCGTGAGGTAAATCTCCAACATCTTATTCAGAGAGGGGCATTGGGAGATAATTGGCGCTGATGCTTTCGGGGCAGCTTTTGCGTACTTAGCAACGCTCTTTAGATAGCTGATTGTGTCCTGCAAGCTGTCCGGTTTTGGTGGCTCTGCAATTTGCCTGATGTGGTGAAACTCGTCTGCTATAACATCACGCTTCCTACGTGCCACACGAAGATCGGAAGTGTTCAGACTACGGACGAGAGTTTTTCTTCCACCAAATGCATTACGAAGCCATATAGGAATTGAGATCCTGACGTAATAAACTCCGTAACTATCAGAGATGATGTATTGATCCGGCTTGTATTTCATTTTCCACCCCGTTAAAGTTTAGGGGCGTTTATCATGTGCATGATGAATGCCAGATTATCAGTGTGCGTAAAAATCGTTAAATCAGGTAGTTGCGAAGGTCGTAGAAGAAGACCCGAACACAAGATTTATCGCGTGTTACACTCCTATTATCGGCACCATCTTTTTAACGCAGCCTTCAGACAATCAAATAAACAACATTTCCCCCTGTCAAAGAGACTGATGGCAACTCAGCCATTACATCCCTCTGCCAGCTGCGGCAAACCATCACACATCTCCTGCAACTCATTAAACATCCTTGCCACATGGAAACCATCGCACACGGAATGATGGACCTGTACCGCCATAGGCAACAATACTTTCCCATCCTGCTCGTAGTATTTTCCAAACGTGAACATAGGGGAAAAGAAGTTCTTCATGTGCGCAATGTTCATAGTAAAGTTAGTAAACGTTACCCAGGGAATCGACGATACGAAAAAGACATTTTCCAGTGACTCTTCTTTCGGCCAGTAAGAAAGGTTATTGCCATAGCGCACAACGTCTTCTGCATAGGTGTTCTGGAAGTTATGCATATCGCCGTCGTAGTGGCTCCACAGTGACGAAAAGGTCTCCGTTTCAGGATGGAAAATGGTATAGCTTGGATGGATTTCATTCCATATAACCAGCTCATCGTCCTTCATGGCCATACGGAATTCCGGATGCCGGTTCATAATTTTAGAAAGGAGGAAAATAATCGTTGGGTAAAACTTCCAGCCGACTTCTTTGATATGTTTTCGCAGCACGGTAATGTCGATCAGAACCGTTTGGTTAATTGTACACTCAGCAAACGACTGGAATACCTCAAAATGCTCTTTCCTTGGCCAACGAGATAAATCAACAGGCGTATATTCCGGCATTGTATTTTTCATTTTTAAACCTTTGATTATCAAAATGGTGTTAGATCAAAACAGTCCTGACACCCATTCAACTACACCTGATTACCTTGTTTACCTCAGGCTGAGGTTTTCCAAACAGGTATCCCTGCACGAGATCGCAGCCAAGCACCTGAAGACGTTCAAGCTGCTCTTCGGTTTCAACGCCTTCAGCAATGACCCGCATATTGAGGCTCTTGGCCATACCGGTAATCAATTTAACGATATTCAGTGCTTCATTTTGCGTGGATATAGAATTCACAAAGGATTTGTCTATTTTGATTTTGTCAAAATTCAGTTCACTGAGTCTTGAGAGTGAAGAATATCCCGTCCCGAAATCATCGATAGAAATTTTTACGCCCAACGATCTCAGCTTTTTAAGAATGCTGATCGGCATGGTGCTGTCACTGAAGAGCGAAGACTCGGTAACCTCTAGCTCAAGGCGGTTAGCCGGTAGTCCTGTCTCTTTTAGAATGGACTGCACCATCGTCGTAAACGATTTGCTGCCCAGCTGTATCGGTGAGACATTCACAGAAATTCTTGCCGGAACGGCCCAGGAAACCGCTTCACGGCAGGCAATCTCAAGCACAATTTTGCCAATTTCATTGATCTTGCCGGTTTTTTCGGCAACGGAGATGAAGCTATCTGGCGACAGAATTCCCCTCACAGGGTGTTTCCAACGAATAAGCGCTTCATAGCCGTAAATTTCATTACTGAAAGAATCGACAATAGGCTGGTAATAAACAACGAATTCATTGTTATCGAGCGCCAGCGCCATATCATGTTCGAGGGTTCTGCTTTCCTGTAATTTTTGCAGCATCCACTGTCGGAAGACTTTTATCTGCTGTGAACCCTCTTTTTTGGCCTCGTAGAGTGCCAGATCGGCAAATTTATAAAGATAATCAGAGCGCCGTTCATTATCAGATAAAACGATACCCACACAGGTGGCAATTTTTATCAGTTGGTTATTAATGGTATAGGGCTGGCTAATATGATTACTGATTTCTTTTGCGCGCGAAACGGCTGCCGTTTCGGTGAGGCCACTCGACAGAAGGGCAAACTCGTCTCCGCCCAAACGGTAAAACGTATCAGTGGCGCTGCTCATTGAGGTGAGTCGTCGGGATACCTGATTCAACAGTAAATCACCGGCGTCATGGCCATAGGTATCGTTGACCTCTTTGAACCGATCTAAATCAAATAACATCACCGTTACAGGGATGTGGTTTTTGTCTGCCTGAAGATTAATTTTGCTGAGATCGTCCCAGAAGAAAAGGCGGTTTTTCATGCCGGTCAGGGAGTCATGATAAACATCATACTCCAGCTTCGCGTTCTGAATTTGCAGCTTTTCTTTTGATATCTGAAGTTCGTCAGCAAGGCTTTTAACCTGCATGTGTGCTTTGAGAATGTTTTTATTCTGGTAGATCATTAAGAACCCCAGAATAAAGCTTAATATCACCAGAAGTAACGAAAGTGCGGAATAGATATAATAGAGTATTTGTATTTTTCTATTAGATTCATTAATCGTATTAATATCTTTTGTTAACGCACTTGAAGAGAGTTGGCTTAGTGGCGCATCGAGCAGATGCATATCAGCCAAATATTTTTTTAACTCTGCATGGCTCATTTTTTCCAGATGACTATCCAGATAAGAAAGTATTTCTTCCAGGCGTGCAGCGAGCGCCTGATGCGTTTTATCGCTTTCAATATAGCGACCTAAATCTCCCCCCTTCATTAACTCACCCTGGCTGAGCATAATTTCGAGGCGCATGCGGGCCTGGTCTATCGTAACCTCATCGGTATCGGTTGCGTACAGACCAAGCCATGATTCAAATCGGTAATACTCTGATACCAGTTGAGCCACGGACCAGGACTCAGTGTAGTGAGTCAGTTTTTGCAACTCTTGCTGACGATCGTAAACAAGAAATGCAATATATCCTGTCGTGATAAAAAGAGAAAAAATGATACCAACCAGTATCCTGTTCATTATGTTCTCCTGAACTGCTATTCAATCTTCATTTTGCTAACCTGCCATGCCGAGCGCGAGTAATAAATCTGATTATTCAATTCAGGAAGACTGTCATAAGGGTAAACAATGAATGATGGGCCTTTATCGCGAATGCGCATATATTCGCCATTGATCTTTAAGGCAAGTATGGCGTTGTATTTTTTAAAGTCGCTGAGAGGGATCTCGGTAGCGTAATCATTGAGCGCAATAACATTAACGACAGAACCCTTCGCGCCAACATAATCCATGAGTTTGCCCATGGGGACACCCTCAAATTTTGTACGACCAGTGTACCAGGGAGATGTCGTCTCAAAACTCACCATACCCAGTTTTTCAAGGCTGGCGAGATCAAACACTGCTTTTCCCTCTTCATTGGTATTTTCTATATTACCGTAAATCGTCAAAATGGGTTTTCCAACGGGTTTTGGCAGTTCGCCAGCCCAGGCTAAACTCTGTACCAGACAGCATACCAGCATTAGGGTTAATCGCATTATGGCCTCCACTTTTGAACAGAAGTATATGAATTATAATTTAGTTATCACAGTAGTTTATGTATTTTATTGAGTCGCTATTACTTCTGTACTTATGTGAAGATTAAGTGTAGCTAAATCAATGGGTTGTGTGGTTTTAGGCGGGGGCGTTTGAATCACATACAACGCCTCTTTTTTTTGAGGCACGCTACACTGACTTGAATAAACTCTCTTGCGTTTAAAAAACGATCGCTTTAATTGGGTGTTATTTTCTCACCGCAGAGTTTGTATCTGTCATGGACAGGTAAAAAAAACGCCACCCAATGGGCGGCGTCGTCATATTTAGCGATTGTCCAGCGTAGTGTACCGTTCCTTTTTCGTGCCCGGTGAAGCATCGAGTGGCAAACGCCATAGCTCGTAGCGTTCATGGCCGGGTTTGACCACTCCAGCAAAGTGGTCATTAAGGCTACTTGAGGTAAAGATCAGGTCACCGTCCGGACGAATAGCCGGCGTGTCTGGCCAGCGTACCGATTCATTTTCAGCAATAAGCGACATTGTACGGGTCTTCGGATCATACCTGACAATGCCGTTGCGGGTGACATCCGTAATATAGAGGTTGCCCTTTGCATCGGTCACCAGACCGTCCGTGTTGCCTCCCACCGTGCCCAGATTCTGGATTTGTCCGGTAATCTGCGCATCGGTTGAGCCAGGCTGCTTCAGAACGGCAGTCGGTACCGCGTACGCATGTGTTCCTGTCGTCACCGTCCAGTACAATGTCTCAGCATCGGGAGAAAGCGCAATGCCATTGATGCCAATCAACAGCGGTTTACCCGGCCACACTTCCGCACCGTGGGAAACGACTTTTACGCCGGGTTCAATCTGCAGAGCAGGGTGGCGATCCAGTACGCGTCGGGCTGTGCCGGCGGTAAAATCCACAACGATCAGACCGACACGGTTTTCAGGCGCACTTCGCGATCCGCTGTCGGAAATGTATGCGATACGACGATCTTCATCGACAACGACATCATTGAGGAAGCTCGCCTTACGGTCAGCCACGCCGTCCAGTGGGATCCGTTTAACCGTGCGGCCCGAGTCGAGATCCAGCACGACCAGTTTCTGCGAGCCTGCGGGGGATTCCGCTTCTCCCGCGACGAACCCCATATCCAGCGCCCATAACCAGCCGTTCTTACGATCAACATAAAAGCCGAGCACGTTGCGCAGGTTCCGATCGGGAGCAGAATCTACCGCATTACCCTGGCGTGACGGAAATGCCGTCAGGCGCGCCGGGCCCGACTGAGTGCGGGTATCCAGAATACTTAACGTGGCGGGGGCACTGGCCGAAACCAGTCGCGGCGTGCTGACAAAGGCTCGGCCCTTTGCATCAAAGTGAATACCGGCGATGGGGGCATTAACCGACCCGGAAAAAAGCGCCGGCTGCCCGTTCTCTGGTGTATTCCAGCTTACGCCTGAATAGCTATGCCAGCGTTCAAGAGGCACTTGATTCGCCGCGCTGGCGTAGCTTGCGAACAAAAACAATACCGCCATCGCAATGGCGGAGAAAGTACGGGTACAGTGGGACATAAATGCTCCAGTGAAGAGAGTAAGAAGCGGCTTCTTAATCCGGTATCAAAGAATGGAGCGGAACGTGCCGCCCTCGACGCGTACCGCAGCTCCGTTAGACGGTGCGCCGAGTGGGCTTGCCAGCAGCGCGACCATAGCGGCTATTTCGTCAGCCTCGATCATTCGTGCGATCAGCGTGCTGGCGATAGCTAGCCCAATTCCTGCGGTCGCTCCAGTGACAAGTGCGGTCTTACCAGCGAGTTGAAGATCCATAATTTTTGCCTTTTGGTGATAAGTGCGGTCACTTTACTCATCGCCCAATCGGAGATAAATTAGCGAAATTGAAAAACATTTGTTCGTGAAAGAGCAAAATGAGCAGAAAATTCGATTATCTCGGCGATGTTGAAGTCTTCATTACTGTCGTTGAACATGGCTCATTTACCGCGGCTGCGGTTGCCCTTTCAACCACCCCCTCCGTCTTGAGTCGCGCGGTGTCCCGCCTTGAAGTACGTCTTGGACGACAGCTATTACAGCGCACCACTCGTCGCGTAGGGCTCACGGAAGCCGGACGAATTTATCTGGAGCAGGCGCGAGCGGCGTTTTCCCTGCTTGATGACGCCGAACGGGATGGTCGTGGTCAGGGGGGCGATCTGACGGGCCGTGCGAGGATCAGCGTTCCGACCACCTACGGACACTATTGTCTGCCGCCCCTGCTGGCTCGCTTTTCTCAACAGTATCCGCACGTTCAGGTAGAACTGAATATCACCAATCGCAACGTCGATCTGATCGCGGAGGGATTCGATCTCGCTGTTCGTCTGGGTCAGATGCCCGATAGTGGCTTAGTGGCGCGCAAGCTGGAAGATGCGGCATTGCTTCTGGTGGCATCCCCTGCTTACCTTCATCGAACGGGCATCCCGCAGACGCTGGATGAGCTGCAACAGCACCGCTGTCTGCCTTTTATCATGCCGCGAACGGGGCGCATTGCACCCTGGGTGTTCCGGGATGATGGACGCGACGTTGACTGGCTGCCCCGTTCAACCTTCGAAATATCGGATGACGTGCTGGGCGTGGTTTCACTGGCGGAACAGGGGATGGGGATCTGCCAGAGCTATGAATTTATCGTCCGCGACAGGATAGCGCGCGGCCAGCTCGTCGAAGTGCTGCCCCATTTACACGGGCGCTCGCGGCCTTTCTCCGTGATCTTCGCGCCGCACCGTCGTCAGTCGGCAGCCACTCGCGCGATGATCGCTCTTCTGACCGCAGACGCATGACAAGGAACTGTTCACCATGAAAAAAGATAGCTATGCCTTTCTGATCCCACTCATCGTTGGCGGGTTGGCGTTGATATTCGGTTTTGTTGTCTGGTCAATCCAGATTTATCGCGTGACCTTTCTCACCGTCCTGGGAGAACAGGTTCTTGCGGTTGGCGCATTGCTGCTGCCGCTGGTGGTGATGGCGATGTTCATCGCGAAGAGAGCGTTCAAAGGCAAAACCGTTGTTGACGTTGTCAAAATTTACCTCGGCCTCATCATCTTCAGCCTGCCGGTGGTCATTTTCGTCATCGTTACCGCGGCCTGGCTACTGGGCGGAGAATACTCTGCCTGGAGTCAACCTTACCGGTATGAATCCGGCAGCCGAAAAAGCTGTTCGGGGGCGAAAGTCTATGAGCCGGAACTCAAGAGAGAGATCCGCATCTGTTACCCGCAGGGGAATTATTTTATCGACAGCACCCTGTACGTGGAAAAGCGGAGTAATTCGCTGGGCATGGTGGTGCTTTGGGCAATCACACGGCCCTGAACCCGGGGCCGACTCATCCCCCTTAGCTCGCTTCCAGCATCCCAAAGCTCACAATCCGCGAGCGGCCCAGCTCTTTCGCCCGGTACAGGGCCACATCCGCGGCGCGCAGCAGGCTGTCACTCTGGGCATGTTGCGGGTAGCTGGCGATACCAATGGATACATCCACCGGACCAATCTCGGTCAGCCCATAGCGAAGCGACAGCTCATGCACGCCGTTGTAAATTTTCTGCGCACAGGCATGCGCTTCTTCTTCATCGGCACCGGAAAGCAGAACCAGGAACTCTTCGCCACCGTAGCGGAAGGCCATACCCGTATTATGCGCGGCGCGCTGAACAACCGACGCCACGCTTTTAATGACCTGGTCACCCGCTTCATGACCAAAGCGGTCATTAATGCTCTTGAAGTGATCGATGTCGATCATCAGACAGCTTACCGGTTGCTCGCTTCGCATGGCCTGCGCCATTTGCGTCCGCAACGTATCTTCCAGATGATGACGGTTACGTAAACCCGTGAGCGGGTCGAACAGCGCTTTTTCCAGTAGAGCATCGCGTAGCTTCTGGTTGGCCAGTGCCAGCCCCAGCGCTTCAGCCATAAGTTCAAGATAAGCGCGGGAGGGCGCGGTTTCAGGCGTGATGTTCTGGAAAGAGAGCAGGCCGATGGCTTCGCCCTGCGCAATGAGCGGAACGCACAGGGACCTGTGTGCTTGCGATTCTGGCAGGTGATAACAACCAATGTCAGGTTCACCGTTCACCGGGGGATGGCTCTGCCCGCGCCGGACGGCCCAGCATTCATCCGGATGGAATGCGGGTGTGTCACCCTCCGGGGACAACCATTCTGCTGCGCAGCGCATCTGCCAGGGTTCGCGATCAAAAATATATAATCGCCCGGAAACGCCCGGCGCAATATTGGGCGCAAACAGCTCTGCCACATTAATAACGTCGGCGAGGTTTTCACAGCCCTGCAGCCGCTGGGTCATACGAGCCAGCAGCTCGCGGATTGCCCAGTCGGCATCGCGCTCTTTTTCCAGCTGCTGTCGCACCAGCCCGTTCTCGCGGAAGATGCGGATGGCCTGGGCCATATCGCCTATTTCATCAATCTGGGTAAAATTTGGCGTTTCAACGGCATAGTCCTGCGAAGCCAGCCGGTGTACTACGTCGCTCAGCCGAACCACCGGGTGAAGCACACGACGCTTGAGAATAAAGCCCATCACGAACAGGAAGAGCAGGGCCGTGAGGCAGACCATCACTTCCGACACCGTGCGCAGTGCTTTCGATGTTTTGGTGGCCGCCTGTACGTCGGCAATGATGCGCTTATCCAGTATCTGGCGGAAATGATCAATCTGGCTCTGCGCGCGCTCCATCTCTTGTTCGTAAACAGGGCCATAAAGCAGGGCTACGGCCTGCTGTTGCTCGCCACGGGCTATGCTGTCGAGTGCGGTTTGCTGCTCGTCCTGCAGTTCCTCAATGATTTTTAATCCTTCCTGAAGCAGCATGAGCTCTTCGCCGGAGGCGCCGTTATCTTTTAACTGCACCAGATGATGCTCTATGCTTTTTAATTCGCTCTCTTTTTGCCGATATTCTTCCCGAATAGAGGGTTCTTTTTTGATGACGAACAGGCGCGCTAAATCAGAGAGCATCCAGGTATTTGTCTCTATCTCTTCCGTAAGCCGGTCAAACACCTGCCGTTGCTTAACGGCCTGACGTTCAACGTTATCAGCGTTGGATGCCAGGAGCATAACGATGCCAGAGGCGAGGGTCAGGCACACCGTGGCACCGTAGGCCCAGTTTGTAATCGTGGCGATTCGCACCTGTGGGATCCTTCTACGACAAGAGTGGGGAAGCGTTTTTCAAATTATAGAAAATGTTTGATTTAGCGTGAAAAGAAAGGCGGCACAGAGCCGCCTGGAATGAAGAGAAACATTATAGATCTGGCCGGTTTTTTCCTTCTTCGATGAAGTCTGCGTCCAGCTCTTCGGCGTTACCTTCGTGATCGCGCCCTGAGAACAGGTTCCAGCAGGCGATAAACAGCGCGGCAATCAGCGGCCCGATGACAAAGCCGTTAATGCCGTACAGCTCCATGCCGCCGAGGGTGGAGATCAGAATCAGGTAGTCCGGCATTTTGGTGTCTTTGCCTACCAGCAGCGGGCGCAGAATATTGTCCACCAGCCCGACGATAATCACGAAGAAGCCGACAATAAACAGCCCTTGCCACAGCTGGTGGGTGGCGAACAGGAAGATGGCCGCAGGCACCCAGACAATCGCCGAGCCGACGGCTGGCACCAGCGAGAGGAAGGCCATCAGCGCGCCCCAAAGTATGCTGCCATCAATGCCAGCAATGGCAAACGCAATCCCGCCGAGCGTGCCCTGCACCACGGCGACCACCGCCGTGCCTTTTACCGTTGCCCGCGAGACGCCGACGAATTTGGCGAACAGGTGCTGTTTGGCAAAATCAGACAGCGGCAGGGAATCAAGGATCTGGTGCACCAGATACGGGCCGTCTTTCAGCAGGAAGAACAGCAGATAGAGCATGATGCCGAAGCTGATGGCAAAACCGAACGTCCCCTTACCGATCAGAAACGCGCTGCCAGCCAGATACTGCCCCCCCTGCAACGCCACGTCAGAGAGTTTCTTCTGGATTTGCGCGGCGTTAGTCAGGTTGTGGTCCGCCAGAAAACCACTGGCCCAGTCCGGCAGGCGGTTAAAGATGCTCGCGATCACTTCCGGGAATTGTGTGTTGTTCGCTTGCAGCTTGGTGTACACCACGTTCAGCTCAATGGCGAGCGAGGAGAGGATCACCATCAGCGGGATAAAGACGATCAGGCAGATAATGCACAGCGTCAGGAACGAGGCCAGCCCGTTGCGATCGCCAAGCGCAGCGCGCAGTTTGTTTTTCACCGGGTTAAAGATGATGGTCAGGATGGCGGCCCACAAAATCGCGGAGAAGTAGGGCGACAGCACGTCGAAGAAGGCCCAGGTCACAAGGGCGAGGATGAAAATAAAGAAACCTTTGGTCAGTCCGTTAAAGCGCATAGTCAGTCCTGGTTACTAAGAAACTGTGTCGACTATAGAACTGATTGTAGGATTTACCAACCCTTGCGCCGTGGGGCGGCGTTGCGGTATGAATCCGTTATTCACGGATACCACTTTCGACTGACCGAAGATCGCCTCTTTCCGCACCATGCTGTAAGCATCTGCTTGCGGAGGTGCTTATGGCCTGGCGTCCGATTCTCTATGTGATCCTCACAACCCATCCCCGACTCAGCGCGCGGCGTGCCCGTCTGCGTCTGGTCATCTAGCTTTTTATTAACAATCGCGGTATAACACACCTTCTTTGGATGTTTAGATGTCCATACGTTTAGAAGGTAATATGCAAACACAACAAGAAAATGGGCAGCTTAAGCGCACCATGAAAACACGCCACCTGATTATGCTTTCGCTGGGTGGCGTGATTGGCACAGGGTTATTTTTCAATACGGGCTATATCATTTCGACGACCGGGGCGGCGGGCACGCTGCTGGCGTACCTGATTGGCGCGCTGGTGGTCTGGCTGGTGATGCAGTGTCTGGGCGAGCTTTCCGTGGCGATGCCGGAAACCGGCGCGTTCCACGTCTACGCCGCCCGCTATCTGGGCCCGGCGACGGGCTACACCGTGGCGTGGCTCTACTGGCTCACCTGGACGGTGGCGCTTGGGTCGAGCTTTACCGCCGCCGGGTTCTGCATGCAGTACTGGTTCCCGCAGATACCCGTCTGGGCCTGGTGCGTGGTCTTCTGCGCGGTGATTTTTGGCCTCAACGTCATCTCGACGCGCTTCTTTGCTGAAGGTGAGTTCTGGTTCTCGCTGGTGAAAGTCATCACCATCATTGCCTTTATTATTCTCGGCGGGGCGGCGATCTTTGGTTTTATCCCGATGCAGGACGGTGCACCCGCGCCGGGCTTAAGCAACATCACCGCCGAAGGCTGGTTCCCGCACGGCGGCCTGCCGATCCTGATGACCATGGTGGCGGTGAATTTTGCCTTCTCCGGTACCGAGCTTATCGGCATCGCGGCGGGTGAAACCGAAAACCCGCACAAGGTGATTCCGGTAGCGATCCGCACCACCATTGCACGCCTGATTATCTTCTTTATCGGCACCGTGTTTGTACTGGCGGCGCTGATCCCGATGCAGCAGGCCGGGGTGGAAAAAAGCCCGTTCGTGCTGGTGTTCGAAAAGGTCGGTATTCCTTATGCGGCTGATATCTTTAACTTTGTGATCCTGACGGCGATCCTCTCGGCGGCGAACTCCGGTCTGTACGCGTCTGGACGCATGCTGTGGTCGCTCTCGAATGAGAAAACGCTGCCGCGCTGCTTTGCCCGCGTCAACAAAAACGGCGTGCCGCTGACGGCGCTCTCGGTTTCCATGCTCGGCGGTGTGCTGGCGCTGTTCTCAAGCGTGATTGCGCCGGACACGGTGTTTGTGGCGCTGTCTGCAATTTCCGGATTTGCGGTGGTGGCGGTGTGGATCAGCATCTGTGCGTCGCACTTCGTTTTCCGTCGCCGTCATCTGCAGTCCGGCCAGCCGCTCTCCGCGCTGCAGTACCGTGCGCCGTGGTATCCACTGGTGCCGGTGCTCGGCTTTGTCCTCTGCGTGGTGGCCTGTGTCGGCCTGTGGTTTGATCCGAGCCAGCGCATTGCGCTTTACTGCGGGCTGCCGTTTGTCGCCCTGTGTTATGGTGCGTACTACCTGACCCGAAATCTGACATCGCAGGAGCCTGAACATGTCGCAGAATAATCCGCTTACCGCCCTCCTTGAAAAGCAGCCCTTCGTGGTGCTGGATGGCGCGATGGCAACGGAGCTGGAAGCGCGCGGCTGTAACCTGGCAGACAGCCTCTGGTCTGCCAAAGTGCTGGTTGAAAACCCGGAACTCATCCGTGAAGTGCATCTTGATTACTACCGCGCGGGTGCGCAGGTGGCGATCACCGCCAGCTATCAGGCCACGCCTGCGGGCTTTTCCGCGCGCGGTCTGGACGAGGCGCAGTCCCGCGCGCTGATCGGTAAAAGCGTGGAGCTGGCGCGTAAGGCGCGCGAAGCGTATCTGGCTGAAAATCCGCATGCGGGCACGCTGCTGGTGGTGGGATCTGTCGGGCCATACGGAGCCTATCTGGCGGATGGCTCAGAGTATCGCGGCGACTACGTGCGCAGTGCGCAAGAATTCACCACCTTCCATCGTCCTCGCGTGGAAGCGCTGCTGGATGCGGGCGCTGACCTGCTGGCCTGCGAAACCCTACCGTCCTTTGAGGAGATTAAGGCCCTGGCGGCGTTGCTGTCTGAATATCCCCGCGCCCGGGCGTGGTTCTCGTTCACCTTACGTGACAGCGAGCACCTGAGCGACGGTACGCCGCTGCGTGAGGTGGTCAGCGTACTGGCGAATTCTCCGCACATTGTTGCTCTGGGCATTAACTGCATCGCCCTGGAAAACACCACCGCGGCGCTGAAGCATCTGCAAAGCCTGACGGCGCTGCCGCTGGTGGTCTACCCGAACTCGGGCGAGCACTATGACGCGGTAACCAAAACCTGGCACCACCACGGTGAAGCGTGCGAGACGCTGGCTGGGTATTTGCCGCAGTGGCTCGCGGCCGGGGCGAAGCTGATTGGCGGATGCTGTCGCACCACGCCGAAAGACATTGCTGAGCTGAACGCACAGCGCTGAGTCTTTTGCCGGGTGGCGGCTGCGCCTCACCCGGCACACCTCATGCCGCCTCCGCCAGTACAAACATCCCGTACGGGTGGATCTCAAGATAGTACGCATCGCCCACGTCCGGCTGCAGGCGCGTGGCGTTCACCTGCAGTAAAATCTCCTGTCCGTGCCAGTCGACAATCACCTCATACTGCGGCCCCATATAGGCGACGTGGCGGATAGTACAGCGCTGGCTCGCCTCGCCGCGCTGGCTGAGCGTAATCGCCTCCGGACGCACGCCGACGGTGCCTTCGCCCTGCGTAGCAAAGTGCAGCGGACGCGGCAGACGGTAGCCGTGGATTTCCACGACATCCTCGCTGAAGCGGGCCGGGAAGAGGTTGGCATCACCCATAAAACTCGCCATAAAGCGAGACGCCGGCTGCCGATACAAATCCTGAGGCGAGCCAATCTGCATGATATTGCCCTTGTTCATCACCAGCACGGTGTCGGAGACCGCAAACGCCTCGCTTTGATCGTGCGTCACGTACAGCGAGGTGATGTTGAACTGCTTTTGCAGCTCGCGGATTTTGTCCCGCATGCTGCGCCTGAGGTTCGCATCGAGGTTGCTCAGCGGTTCATCGAACAGCAACACTTTGGGTTTGAGGATCAGAGCGCGGGCCAGCGCCACGCGCTGCTGCTGGCCACCGGAAATCTGATCCACGTAGCGATCTTCAAACCCCTCCAGGTCAACCATCGCCAGGGCTTCTTTGACCCGCATTTTTATCTCTGCGCGCGAAACGCCCAGCATCTTCAGACCGTAGCCCACGTTCTCGCCCAGCGACATGTGCGGGAAGAGCGCGTAGGACTGGAACACCATACAGATATCGCGCTGCTGAATGGAGCGGTGGGTCACATCCTCGCCATCGATGTAAATCTGCCCTTCGGTCGGTTTTTCCAGCCCGGCAACCAGGCGCAGCACGGTGGTTTTACCGCAGCCGGACGGGCCGAGCAGCGTTACCATTTGTCCCTGCGGGATCGCCAGGTTGATGTTTTCAATTACCGTGTTTGCGCCAAAGCGTTTGGTCACGTTGCGCAGTTCAACAAAATGTTTCTCAGTCATAGTGTTACGCCTGGTTTTTGGCTTTTGAACGGGCGATACGCGCCTCGCCGATCAGCCAGTCAAAGAGGAAAATGATCGCCAGCATGACCACAATCAGGATCGAGCCGTAGGCAATCGCCACGCCGTATTCGCCGTCTTCCACGCGGTTCAGAATGTAGGCCGTTGCCACGCGGGTGTCCGGCGTGACGAGGAACACAATGGCGCTGACGGTGGTGATGGCGCGCACAAAGCTGTAAATCAGTGCTGATAAAATGGCCGGACGCAGCAGCGGCAGCAGGATGTGGGTGATGGTGCGCAGGCTTCCGGCACGCAGGCTGAGCGAGGCCTCGTCCAGTGACTTGTCGATCTGCCCTAAGCCCGCGATCCCGGCGCGAATCCCCACCGGCACATTACGCATCACCATGGAGATAATCACGATGGCGGCGGTGCCCGTGAGGTACACCGGCGCGCTGTTAAAGGCCAGAATGTACGACACGCCCGCCACGGTACCCGGTACGGCAAAGCACAGCATGGTGGTGAACTCGATGGTCTTTTTCCCCCGGAACTGCTGGCGCACCACAACCCAGGCAATCAGCAGTCCGAAGGCGGCGGTGATCGGCGCGGCAATCCCGGCGTAGAGCAGGGTATCGAGCAGCGAAGGCCACGCGCCGTCGCTCATCCCCTGGCCGAACAGCTTGATAAAGTTATCCAGCGTCAGGGTGTAATCCACGCCCCAGTTGACGGTAAAGCTGCCGTAGAAAATGCTGCCGTAGAGCAGGGCGTTAAAGGCGATCCACACCGCCAGCAGGGCGATCACGCTCCATACCAGCGTCACCGGCAGCGGCTGCACGTCGCCGCGGTACGATTTACCGGACACGGTGACGTAGGAGCGCTTGCCGATCCACATGTACTGGATGCAGAAAACCAGCAGCGAGAACAGCAGCAGGAAGGCCCCAAGGGTACTCGCTGCCTGATAATCCAGCTGTGAGCCGGTAATGTAGAAGTAGATCTGCGTGGCCAGCACGTCGAAGTTCCCGCCCAGCACCAGCGGGTTACTGAAGTCGGCCAGCGACTGCACAATCACGATTAAGAACGCATTCGCCAGCGCCGGTTTCAGCAGCGGCACGAAGACGCCGTTAAAGGTCTGCCAGCGGCTGGCGCGCAGGGTGTACGAGGCCTCTTCCAGCGACGGGTGGATGGTTTTGATCGCGCCGTCGAGGATCATAAAGGCCATCGGCGTGAAGGCCAGCACCTGCGCCAGCCAGATGCCGGTGAAGCCGTACAGCCAGTTGGTATTGGTTAACCCAAACCAGTCCACCATCAGCTCGGTAATATAGCCGGAGCGCCCCATCATCAGCGTAACGCCCAACCCCACCACGAACGGCGGGGTTACGATGGGGAGAATCGAAAAGATACGTCCAATGATGGCGCTGCGTTTGGCGATGCGCGTGGTGTAGATCGCCAGCACCAGGCCAAAGAAGGTGCAGCCGATCCCGACGGCTATCGACAGCAGAATCGAATTGATGATGACCTGGATAATGTGCGCCTGCGACAGCACGTTCATAAAGGCCAGCGGGGCGAATTCACCTGCGTCGTTGGTGAACATCGGAATGAAAATGGCGATGCTCGGCCAGACGATAAAAATGCCGATCAGCGCCACGATGGTAATCAGCGAGCCGATGACAAAGCGATCGCCGCCCAGCCACTCCAGGCGGGTGAGGGCCAGCGTCATGATGGCGCCCAGGGCGACAAACAGCACGATGGTGGCATAGCCTAAACCGCGTCCTTCCACGGTGGCGCTGATGACCACGAACGCCATACACAGCAGCGCCCAACCCGCGTCAAGGTAGTGGCGGCTGCGCTGCTCGCGCTTCGCCTCGTTAAACGGGCGCACCAGCAGCAGGCTCGGCAGCAGGTACCACAGCCAGCTGATGTTGAAGTGCGACCAGCTGTAGGCATCGAGGATCTCGTCCCCGGTGGATTCCAGCAGGCCATAATCCAGGCTCCAGCTCGGCAGCAGGACAAAGGCCAGCCAGCCAACGAAAACCCAAAGGAAGACCGCATCCCGTTTTTTCACGGGATGAAGAGCGAGTGTCTGTGACATAGCAATTCCGGGTGTTAAGGAAATTGTAGGCCGGGTAAGCGTAGCGCCACCCGGCAATTACCGCGGTAGTGAGCTTATTTACCCATCTTCACGTCGCTGACCCATTTATTGATCAGCGCTTTACGCACGTCCGTGGAGCCGTACTTGTCCATGTCATAGCTGATGAGCTTGAGGTCATCGAGCTTGAGCGAGTTCGGCGAAGTTTCCGCCGTGGTGTTGGTCAGGATTTGGTAGGACTTGCCCTTCTTCCACGCCAGCTCCTGCGCTTCTTTGGAGAGCACCCAGTCCACGAACAGCTTCGCGTTCTCTTCGTTGCGCGCGCCCTTCAGAATGCTCACGCCGCCAATTTCATACCCGGTGCCTTCGCACGGAGAGATCAGCTCCAGCGGCGCACCCTGCTCTTTTTCCAGCGAGTAGTCGTGCAGGAAGCCGATGCCGATGGCGGTTTCACCGCGCGCGGCGTTACGTGCCGGGGCAATGCCGGATTTGGTGTACTGAGACACGTTGCCGTTCAGCTGTTTCAGGTAGTCGAAGGCCTGGTCTTCCCCCCACAGCTGGACGAAGGTTGCCAGCGCGGTATAGGCGGTGCCGGAGCTTTGCGGATCGGCGATCTGGATCTCGCCCTTGTATTCCGGTTTGGTCAGATCCTTCCAGCATTTGGGGACCGGCAGGTTTTTCTCTTTCAGGCGCTGGGTATTGACGCCAAAGCCTAAGATCCCGACGTAGACCGCCGAGGAGAGGTTGCCCTTCACCTTGGCCGGATCGCGGAATTTCTCCATGATCTGTTCCAGGTTTTTCGATTTATAGGGCTGGAGTAGCCCCATCTCACCGGCCTGGGACTGCGGATCGAGCGTGCCGCCGTACCAGACATCGGCCTGCGGGTTTTTCTTCTCGGCATCCACCTTCGCCAGCGTGCTGCCGGAGCCGTTGCGGATAAACGAGGTTTTAACATCGTACTTTTCACCGAATGCTTTGGTTTCGACTTCGCACATTTCGTTGGTGGCGCTGCAGTACACCACCAGACGGCCTTTGGCCTGTGCGGCACCGGTTAAGGTAGCCAGCGCGATCCCGGAAGCAATGAGGGTAGAGAGAAGCGTTGTTTTCATTATTCAGCCCTTTTTATGACGTTATGTGACTGCGAGAAGCGGTGATGCCCGCCATCAGCAAGGGCATCAGTAATAAACCCATCAGGACGGCGGCAATCGAGAGCAAACTGAACATCCCCGACCAGCCGTAGCGTTCAATCACCTGCGACAAAGGCCACCCGGCCAGCGAGGCGCCCAGATAGGCAAATACGCCCAGAAAGCCGGTAATCGAGCCTGCCGCCTGTTTGTGTCCACACTCAACGGCGGCAAGGCCAATGAGCATCTGCGGACCGAAGACGAAAAATCCGACCGTAAAAAAGCACATCGCCAGCAGGGCGTAGTGGTGAACCGGTGCCAGCCACAGCGCAGCGACAGACACCATCAGCCCCAGCGTGAACAGCAAAATCATCGGTGCACGCTGGCCGCTGAACAGCAGGTCTGATCCCCATCCGGCAAACAATACGCCCAGTAACCCGCCCACTTCGAACAGCATCACCGTGGCGTTGGCGCTGAGCAGGTTCACGCCGTGGCTCTCCGCCAGCCAGATGTTGCCCCAGTCGTTCAGGGCGATGCGGATGAGATACACCAGCACATATGACGCCCCGAGCAGCCAGATCATCGGGTTTTGCAGCATGGTGGTGCGCAACATCTGCCATAGCCCCATCGGCGGGCTTTGCTGCTGCTGGCGCAGCTCCAGCGGATCGCTCCGCCACTCCCCGACCGTGGGCAGACCCTCTTCCTGCGGTGTGCCCCGCAGCTGTGTGGTCAGCCACAGGCCGAGCACGATGCTGATGATCCCCGGTGTCAGCATCGCCGCCTGCCAGCCCCATCGGTGGGCGGCAACGGCGCAAATCAACGGAATAATCGCGCCACCGATATTGATGGAGGTATTCCAGCAGCCCCACCAGAAGCCGCGCTCGTTACGCGAATACCAGTGGGTCAGCAGCCTGGCGCAGGGCGGCCAGCCCCAGCCCTGAAAGAAGCCGTTCAGCGTCCAGATAAACAGCAGCAGCGGGAACGCATCGCTAAAGCTGAACAGCACGTTCAGCACGCCCGTTGCCAGCAGCCCGATGCCCATAAAGGCGCGCTGTCCGTGGCTATCGTGCCAGAGCCCGGCGGCGAATTTGGACAGCCCGTAGCTGAGATAAAACAGCGAGCCGATAAGCCCGATATCGCCCTTGCTGAGCCCCAAATCCAGCTGCAGCGCGGGTAAAACAGTGTTCAGACTTTTTCGCGTCAGGTAAAACGCGGCGTAGCCAATCACCATACAAAGGAGCAGCCTGGGGCGCAGCGCCCGGTAACGTTGTGAAACCTCTTCAGCAGACAGTGCGTGCATGGCGTTCTCCGTTTGAGATGACTGTAGGGAAGTGCGGCATAAATGGGATGAGACAAAGTCTGGAGTGACTAAGACTTTTTCCTGGTCAGAGCGGCGTTTGTTGCAAATTTGTGGGCAGGTTAACAATTACGCGCGTCCCGAGACGGGATTCCAGCGTCAGTTCGCCGCCGAGCGCCGAGACGCGTTCGCGCATGCCCTGAATGCCGAAGCCGGGCTGCTGCTGCGGGCTGATGCCGCTGCCGTTATCGTGCACCTCGAGGTAGAGCCGCGCGTGACGCTGGCAGAGCAGAATCGTGACTTCGCTGGCGTTGGCGTGTTTGCAGACGTTGTTGAGCAGCTCCTGGAGCAGGCGATACAGGGTAAAGACCAGCGTTTCGCTCTCCGGCGGCGTGGGAAGCCGGTAGTCAAAACGGCAGCGGATCCCGCGTTCAGCAAAGGCGAACTCGTTGACCAGGTGGTGCAGGGCCTCCTGGAGCGACAGCTCGTCCAGCACGGGTGGGCGGAGCTGGCGCAGCAGCTGGCGCGTGGAGTGGTGAATACGCCGCGCGAGGTCGTTGATCTGTCCGGCGGCCTCAATGGCGAGCGGCGTATCGCTCGCCCGCTTCACCAGCTGAGACTGGATCTGGATAGCGGTGATGTTCTGGCCGATTTCGTCGTGAAGCTCGCGCGCCAGCTGCTTGCGGGTGTCCTCTTCGGAATGGATCAGTTTTTCCGCCAGCGCCCGTCTGGCCTGAAGTTCATTCTCAAGCCGATGGCGATAGCGTTCGAGGTTCATCGCCAGATGCTGCTGGCGGCTGATGGCGATCCCCAGGCCAATCCCCAGCAGCGACTGGGTAGAGAGAAAAATTTCCAGTTCGAGAAGGTCACTAAACCCGACGCCCACCTGGCGGGCAATGGTGATCATCATGCTGCCGAGCAGCCCGGAAAGGACACCGCCCTGCCAGCCGAATTTCCACGCCATCACCACGTTGGGCAGGAACACGACAATCAGCAGCAGCCGCTCCAGCGCCGGGGAGAGCACCATCTGCGTGCCGATGCCGATAATGAAAAACAGGCTGCACCAGATAATCAGCGAGGTGCGCAGCGGCGGATTGCTGGTGTCCAGCCCCAGCAGATGGTAACGATGCTGCTGGCGTAAAAATTCGAAGACCAGATAGACGAACGGCGTAAGCAGTACGCCACCGGTAAAGGAGCCGAGCAAAAGCAGCGTGGCCGGGCTGTCCAGAAAGGGCGACAGGAGCAAGGTTTGCAGCAGGGCATTAACCGTCACCGCCGCAATCAGGGTCGACAGCCGCTGCCAGTAGAGCGGGAAGCGGTGCCAGTACCGCTGCGCCAGCCAGGCGCTGACGATGCCGATAAGCGGTACGGCCAGCATCAGATACCGCGTGAGGAGCTGCTCACCGTGCAGCCACAGAATGGCGGCAAGGGGGGGAAGAACTAATGCGGGCCAGTAGCGGCGGGAAAGTAAAATCATCAGCGCCAGCCACACGCCCTGCGGCAGAAACAGCACCGCCTGCTGGCCGTTGTGGGTAAGGTAGAAGCTCAGCGTCCACAGCATCAGCCAGCCGGTGCCCCAGGCCAGCATAATGAACAGAGAAAGGATCAGATGCCGGACTGCGCGCCGCATCAGTGGCCCGTCAGCAACTGGTTATCCAGCGCGAAATGCACCAGATCGATAGTGCTGTTGCACTGGAGCTTGCCCAGCACGTTGGCACGGTGGACGTGTACCGTCTTGTGGCTCAGCGAAAGCGTATAGGCAATTTCCTTCACGCTTTCGCCTTTCACCAGCAGCTCAAACACTTCGCGCTCGCGCGGAGTGAGCGCCTCAAGCGCTTTTGGCATCGGCTCGCCGCCGCGCAGCGCTTTTATCGCATCGGCGCACAGGTAATGCCCGCCCATGCCGACGGCGCGCACGGCCTGCACCAGCTCCTCCGGGCCGCAGCGCTTGGTCAGATAGCCGCTTGCACCCGCGTCGAGGGCACTTTGCACAAAGGCCGGTGTGTCGTAGATGCTCAGGATGATGGCGCGAAACGTCGGCCGCTGCAGGCGCAGGCGCTTGAGCAGGCTAAGACCGTTTTCGTCCGGCATCGCGACGTCCATCACCGCCACGTCGATATCGTTGCGCGACAGGGCGGGCCACGCCTCCGCCGCGCTGCTAAACTGGCCCTCAACGATCACATCCTCTTCCAGATTTAACAGCTGGGCGAAACCGGAACGCACCACCACGTGATCGTCCACCAGCACCACTTTAATCATCTCGACACCTTTTGCTCATTCGTTGACCTATGATGCCCGTTGCCGGCGGGCTGGCAATCCTGCGGCTGCGGTTATGTAACCGATGTAACAAAATTGCAATAAAGCCACAGCCCACTTTTTAACTATCCTTTGCCGGTTTTTTTCTAAAAACGATTCGGAATGAGCGATGCCTTTTTATTCCTTTATCAAAATTCCCGCGCCGGAAATACTGCCCTCATAACAACAAGGGGAGCAGGCACTATGGCAATTTCATCGCGAATCACATTACTCGGCGCACTGGCGCTGTGGGCTTTTCAGGCGCAGGCGGTAGACGTCACCGTTGCGTATCAGACCTCTGCGGAACCGGCGAAAGTCGCGCAGGCGGACAACACCTTTGCCAAAGAGAGCGGCGCGAAAGTCGACTGGCGCAAGTTCGACAGCGGGGCATCCGTCGTGCGTGCGTTAGCCTCTGGCGACGTGCAGATCGGCAATATCGGATCCAGCCCGCTGGCGGTGGCGGCCAGCCAGCAGGTGCCGATTGAGGTGTTCCTGCTCGCCTCACAGCTCGGTAACTCTGAAGCGCTGGTGGTGAAGAAAAACATCACCAAACCGGAAGATCTGATCGGCAAACGCATCGCCGTGCCGTTCATTTCAACTACGCACTACAGCCTGCTGGCGGCGCTGAAACACTGGGGCATCAAGCCGGGTCAGGTACAAATTCTCAACCTGCAGCCGCCGGCGATTATCGCCGCCTGGCAGCGCGGCGACATTGACGGGGCCTACGTGTGGGCACCGGCGGTGAACGAGCTGGAAAAAGACGGCACCGTGCTGACCGACTCTGAAAAAGTGGGCCAGTGGGGCGCGCCAACCCTCGACGTGTGGGTCGTGCGCAAAGACTTCGCCGAGAAACATCCTGAGGTGGTGAAAGCCTTTGCGAAAAGCGCGATTGACGCCCAGCAGCCGTACATCAGTAACCCGGATGAATGGCTGAAGCAGCCCGCCAACCTGGAAAAACTCTCCCGCCTGAGCGGCGTGCCGGAGGCGGACGTGCCGGGACTGGTGAAAGGCAATACCTATCTGACGCCTGCGCAGCAGGTGCAGCAGCTGACCGGGCCGGTGAACAAAGCGATTGTGGATACCGCCACCTTCCTGAAAGAGCAGGGCAAAGTGCCTGCGGTGGCAGCGGATTACAGCCAGTACGTGACCGATCGTTTTGTGAAATAAGGAGTCCGCCATGCTGAATATTACGAACCTGTACGCCGATTACGGTGGTAAGCCCGCGCTGGAGGAGATCAACCTGACGCTGGACAGCGGTGAGCTGCTGGTGGTGCTGGGCCCGTCAGGGTGCGGAAAAACCACGCTGCTGAATCTGATCGCCGGGTTTGTCCCTTATCAGCATGGCACCATTCAACTGGAAGGCAAAAAGGTGGAAGGCCCTGGCGCCGAGCGCGGCGTGGTCTTCCAGAACGAAGGATTGCTTCCCTGGCGCAACGTGCAGGAAAACGTGGCGTTTGGGCTACAGCTCGCCGGCGTTGGCCGTGAGCAGCGGCTGGCGACGGCGCGGGCGATGCTGAAAAAAGTGGGGCTGGAAGGGGCGGAAAAACGCTTTGTCTGGCAGCTTTCCGGCGGCCAGCGGCAGCGCGTAGGTATTGCCCGCGCGCTGGCCGCAAATCCGCAGCTGTTGCTGCTGGACGAGCCGTTCGGGGCGCTGGATGCCTTCACCCGCGAGCAGATGCAAACCCTGCTGCTGCGCCTGTGGCATGAGACGGGCAAGCAGGTGCTGTTGATTACCCACGATATCGAAGAGGCGGTGTTTATGGCGACGGAACTGGTGCTGCTCTCGCCGGGGCCGGGCCGCGTGCTGGAGCGTTTGCCGCTGGATTTCGCCCGCCGCTACGTCGCGGGAGAACCCGTGCGCAGCATCAAATCCGATCCGCTGTTTATCGAACAGCGTGAATATGTCTTAAGCCGCGTGTTTGAACAACGGGAGGCTTTCTCATGAGCATCGTCTTCAGTGAAAAAACGCGCCGTACGCGCCTCGCACTGCGCTGGCCGTTCTCTCGCCAGATAACCCTCAGCGTCGGCACGCTGCTGGTCTTACTGGCGGTGTGGTGGGCGGTTGCTGCCCAGCAGTGGGTCAGCCCGCTGTTTCTGCCGCCGCCGGGACAGGTGCTGGCCAAACTCATTAGCATCGCCGGGCCTCAGGGCTTTATGGATGCCACGCTCTGGCAGCACCTGGGTGCAAGTCTGGCGCGTATTCTGGTGGCGCTGCTGGCGGCGGTAATTATCGGGATTCCGGTCGGGATCGCGATGGGGCTGAGTCCGACGGTGCGCGGCATCCTCGACCCGCTGATTGAGCTTTACCGTCCGGTGCCGCCGCTGGCCTATCTGCCGCTGATGGTGATCTGGTTCGGCATCGGTGAAACGTCAAAAATCCTGCTGATTTATCTGGCAATTTTCGCCCCGGTCGCCATGTCGGCGCTGGCGGGCGTGAAGAGCGCCCAGCAGGTGCGGATCCGCGCGGCGCAGTCGCTGGGCGCCAGCCGCACGCAGGTGCTGCTGTTCGTGATTTTACCGGGCGCACTGCCGGAGATTTTAACCGGGCTGCGCATCGGCCTCGGCGTGGGCTGGTCCACGCTGGTGGCGGCTGAGCTGATTGCAGCCACGCGCGGCCTTGGGTTTATGGTGCAGTCGGCGGGAGAGTTCCTGGCGACTGACGTGGTACTGGCAGGGATCGCGGTGATCGCCGCTATCGCCTTTGGATTAGAACTGGGGCTGCGCGCGTTACAGCGCCGCCTGACGCCCTGGCATGGAGAAATACAATGAGTGAACGTCTGACCATTACCCCGCTGGGGCCGTACATTGGCGCGCAGGTGTCGGGCCTGGATGTGACCCGTCCGCTGAGCGATAACCAGTTCGAGCAGCTGTACCACGCGGTGCTGCGTCATCAGGTCGTATTCCTGCGCGAACAGGCGATCACCCCGCAGCAGCAGCGCGCGCTGGCCCTGCGCTTTGGCGATCTGCATATCCACCCTGTCTATCCGCATGCGGAAGGCGTGGAGGAGATTATCGTTCTGGACACCCACAACGATAACCCGCCGGATAACGACAACTGGCACACCGACGTGACCTTTATCGAGACGCCACCCGCCGGGGCGATTCTGGCGGCGAAGCTGCTGCCAGAAACCGGCGGCGATACGCTGTGGGCCAGCGGGATTGCGGCGTATGAGGCGCTCTCCGCGCCGTTCCGGACGCTGCTGAGCGGGCTGCGGGCGGAGCACGACTTCAAAAAATCGTTCCAGGAGTACAAGTACCGTAAAACGGAAGAGGAACATCAGCGCTGGCAGGAGGCGGTTGCGAAGCATCCTCCGCTGCTGCACCCGGTGGTGCGCACCCATCCGGTCACGGGCAAGCAGGCGCTGTTTGTGAATGAAGGGTTCACAACGCGCATCGTGGATGTGTCCGAGAAAGAGAGTGAGGCGCTGCTGGGATTCCTCTTCGCGCATATCACCAAGCCGGAGTTTCAGGTGCGCTGGCGCTGGCAGGAGAACGACCTGGCGATCTGGGATAACCGGGTAACGCAGCACTATGCCAATGCGGACTATCTTCCGCAGCGCAGGATTATGCAGCGTGCGACGATTTTGGGGGATAAGCCGTATTACCGTGCGCCTTGATTGCCGGGTGGCGGCGTTGCCTTACCCGGCCTACGTTCCATTGTAGGCCCGGTAAGCGTAGTGCCACCGGGCAACGGAGTTAAAGGTGCGCCTCAATATACCGCTGATAGCGGTTCGCCTTCAGGTAACACAAATCCACCAACACCAGCCCGTCGACGCAGTTGTTGAACGCCGGGTCGCTGCCGAAATCAATAAACTGCACGCCGCCGGGTTCACAGAGTTCGGAATACTGCTTGTAGAGCGGCGGAATGCCGCAGCCCAGATTGCCGAGCAGGGATTTCAGCTTCGTCAGATCGTCCACGTAATCCACGCCGCTAAACTGCGCGAGCACGTCCGGCAGCGAGGCGGGATACGGCAGACGTGAGGCGGCGAGCGGATGCGTTGCCGGGAACCACAGGCGGTAAAATGCCACCAGCAGATCCCGCGCGGCAGGCGGTAAGCCGCCGGAGATGGAGACCGGGCCAAACAGGTAGCGGTAGTGCGGATAACGCGCCAGATAAGCCCCAATCCCGGACCATAAATAATCCAGGCCGCGGCGTCCCCAGTAGCGCGGCTGAATGAAGCTGCGCCCCAGTTCAATACCGTGTTCCAGCACGTCCTGCATTTTGTCGTCGTAGTGGAACAGGCTATAGCTGTACAACCCTTCCAGACCGCGACGTTCAACCTGTTTTGCGGTCGGCATAAAGCGATACGCGCCGACGATCTCCAGATCCTCTTCATCCCAGAGGATCAGGTGCAGATAATCGTCATCATAGCTGTCCGTGTCCCGGCGTTTACCGCTCCCTTCCTCCACGGCGCGAAAGGCAATCTCGCGCAGGCGGCCCAGTTCGCGCAGCAGAGGAGCCTCTTCTTGCCCGTTGCGCTGCCACAGGTAGATGGTTTTGCCGTCGCTGGTTTTCCCCAGGCACTCGGCCTGCACCAGTTCACGCCTCAGCGTAGCCCGGTCTTCAGGACGGGCAATGGCGCACTGGGTTTTAAAGACGCCAGGCACTCCCTTGCCAAGACGCATCACGTGCTGACGACACTGCTCGGCCATCTCACGCGACGAAAGGGTGGCGCTATGCCAGTGATGCCACGCAATCTGCTGGCCGATTTTAATCGGCAGTTGGCTATGGCGGCGGCGGAACATCTGCTGCATCAGCAGCAGCAAGGACAGCGTCGGCGACACCAGCGTGCTGGCATAAAAGAGCAGGCTGTTATGCGCCTGAATATGCACCGGCAGCAGCGGAGTGCGCAGCTTGCTGGCGAGTTTGATAAAGCCTGAGTGCCACTTTTTATCGCGGACGCCTTTTCGCGTCGGCCGGGAAACTTCGCCCGCCGGAAAGAAGATCAGCACGCCTGCGTTTTGCAGATGCTGTTCCATCTGAACCAGGGATGTTTTCGCCGTCCTGCCGCCCATATTGTCCACCGGAATAAACAGCGAACTGAGGGGCTCAAGGTGAGTCAGCATCCGGTTGGTCACGACTTTAACATCGCGCCGCACGCGGGAGACGGCGTACATCAGCGCCAGCCCGTCCAGCGTACCCGTCGGGTGGTTGGCAATAATGACCAGCGGGCCATGTTCGGGGATTTGTTCGAGATCGCGGGCGGAAACGGTGCAGAGAATATCAAGGTGTTCCAGAACTTGCTCCACCATATCCAGCCCTTTCAGGTGGCGGTGGGCTGAGGCAAATTGCTGAAATTCGTCTTCGTAAAACAGTCTTTTTAACAGACTTTTTTGCCAGGGTGCAGGCCTCGCCTGAGGCCAAAGATCGTCGAGAACGCTATCGAGGCTAAACATGGTTACTCCTCCTGCCGTCTTGCGAAGACAGTAGAAGGAGCAGATGTCGGTTGTATTGCAGTTTGGTGAAGATTAGCGGAGGATTTTCTTCTCAGCCAGATCCAGCGCGAAGTAGCTGAAGATCAGGTCCGCACCCGCGCGTTTGATCGCGCCCAGGCTTTCCAGGATCACTTTCTCTTCGTCAATCGCACCTGCCCGCGCGGCGAATTTGATCATCGCGTACTCGCCGCTCACCTGGTAAGCGCCCAGCGGCAGCTCGGTGCGCTCGCGGATGTCGCGCAGGATGTCGAGGTACGCGCCCGCTGGTTTCACCATCAGGCAGTCTGCGCCCTGGGCTTCATCCAGCAGAGATTCACGAATCGCCTCGCGGCGGTTCAGCGGGTTCATCTGATAGGTTTTACGATCGCCCTTCAGCGCTGTGCCCGCCGCTTCACGGAACGGGCCGTAGAAGGAGGAGGCGAATTTGGTGGAGTAAGACATGATGGCGGTATCGGTAAAGCCAGCCGCGTCCAGCGCCTGACGGATCGCCTGAACCTGTCCGTCCATCGCCGCAGATGGCGCGATAAAGTCCGCACCTGCAGCGGCAGCGACGACCGCCTGTTTGCCAAGATTCAGCAGGGTGGCATCGTTGTCCACGCCGTGATCGCACAGCACGCCGCAGTGGCCGTGAGACGTGTATTCGCAGAAGCAGGTGTCGGACATTACCACCATTTCCGGCACGGTTTCTTTGCAGATGCGGGACATGCGGGCGACGAGGCCATCTTCTTTCCATGCATCGCTGCCGGTGGCGTCGGTATGGTGAGAGATGCCGAAGGTCATCACCGAGCGGATCCCCGCGTTGGCGATGCGTTCGATTTCACGCGCCAGATATTTCTCCGGAATGCGCATTACGCCCGGCATGGCTTCGATGGCTTTGTAGTCATCGATCTCTTCTTCGACAAAAATCGGCAACACCAGATCGTTTAAGGTCAGGGTTGTCTCTTCAAACATAGCGCGCAGTGCAGGTGACTTGCGCAAGCGACGGGGACGAGCAATTAAATCGGTCATGGTATGCCTGATGTTTGTGGAACAAAGAAGACTAGTGTACATGAAAGTGAAGAGGGGTGTTTTACGAAATTGGGCATTTTGATTTTGCGAAATGCGCCAAAACAAGCCGCATCAAATGTCTCTATTATAGAATGAATGATGGCTTTTTAGGGAACGTGAAATATTGGCGGCAGTTTTGAATTGAATGGAAGGTATAATTATAAATGATCTATTATTTTTTATTATATTATCCTGATCAATAAAATAAGGTTGTAATTTGCTGATTTTATAATATTTATTCACAATGATTGTTATTGTTCCGTTTTTTTAGACGTGAGTTGTCTGGATACGGACTTAATTGAATCATTCATTGAACCTTTTAGAAATGAAATTGCATAATTCCCTCCGCAATTAAACATTGCAAAATGATTTGACGGACAAACTTGCTTACGTCCCTGAGGAGGGATGACCCAATGCAAACATGGAAAAAGAAACTGGTTGTATCTCAACTTGCATTAGCCTGCACCCTGGCTATCGCTTCTCAGGCTAATGCGAAGGATATTTCCGGCACGACGTATAATACGTTTGGATATGATAATACCGCCTCTACCCCCTGGTATTATGGTTATGCAGACTGGGATTACTCGGATGCCACCCATGATGGTGATATTTATCCGGTGATTAACAAATCCACAGTAAACGGTGTTATTTCAACATACTATCTGGATGATGGCGTTAATGGTCGGGCGAATGCGTTGAGTATTTCCAACAGCACCATCAACGGCATGATCACGTCTGAGTGTATGACCACGACGTGTGAAGATGGCACGGAAACTGATGGTACAGCACATACGCAGTATGACCGCTTCAGCCTGACGGTAGATAACAGCACCATCAATGACACCTACGAGCATTATGCTTATGACGTTGTGAATGGTGACACCACCGAAACCCATTATCAGGATACCTATGCTCTGGGTAACGCGATTACGCTGGATGTTGAGTCTGATATCGTTATTCAGAACAACTCCCACGTTGCCGGCATCACGCTGACGCAGGGTTACCAGGAGCTGGATAATACCCCGTATGACGGTGTGGAAGGCGTTGCCAATAGCAGCAACATCTTTACCGATACCCTGGTGGTGAAAGACTCCGTGCTGACCTCCGGCGCATACAGCGATCTGGGCACCAGCGGTTTCTATGGTCAAACGGCCAAGCCGAGCGACTACGGTGAAACCAACGCGACGGCGGCGGATGACGCGGCGCTGATCGTGGCTGCCAGCGCGTCTGACAACGCGATGCAGACGACAGCGACGTTCGATCACTCCACCGTTACAGGTGACATCCTGTTCTCCAGTACCTTCGATAACAACTTCTACGAGAATGGCGACCCGGCAACCGATACCACCGATGACGGTGTGTATAACCCAACCACCAACGGCTGGGATGGCACCGATACACTGGATGTCACTCTGACTAACGGCAGCAAGTGGGTGGGTGCAGCGCAGTCCAGCGTTGAAGCCATCGGCACCGCACAAATGTACGGTGAAGGTTACAGCGACGTTGACTGGAGTGCCCTGTCTCCAAACAGCATCTGGCCGGGTTCCACCTTCGACAGCAACGGTCACGTTGCGGGTGAAGAGGTTTATCAGAGCGGTCTGTTCAACGTGGCGCTGGATAACGGTTCCGAGTGGGATACCCGTAAAGTCTCCAACATCGACGCGCTGACGGTGAATAATCAGTCGCAGGTCAATGTTGAAAACTCTGGCCTGCTGGCGGACACCATCACGCTGACCAATGCTTCAACGCTGAATATCGGTGACAGCGGCGCGGTCGCGACCGACAGCCTGTACCTGGACAGCTACAGCCGTGCAGCGCTGACTGAAGAGACCGCTGAGCTGTATGCCAACACCATTACCGTAGACAACGGTGCCGAGCTGGCGCTGGGTATGGGTCAGGTTGATACGCACAACATGGTGCTGACCGACGGCGGCGCGCTGAACGTGGCCAGCCGCGATTACGTGCTGAACAGCGATCTGAACAACGCGCGCTATATCACCAACGATAAGTACAATGCCGATTACGACTACGGCGTTGTGGCGATTAATTCTGATGGCCATCTGTCAGTGAACGGTGACGTTGCAGGTAACTACAAAGTGCGCATCGATGATGCGACCGGTGCCGGTTCCGTTGCCGATTACAAAAACAAAGAGATCGTCCGCATCTATGACAATAACGCGGATACCACAGCCAGCTTTACTGCCGCGAACAAAGCGGATTTAGGTGCCTACACCTATCAGGCGCAGCAGAAAGGTGACACCGTTGTTCTGCAGCAGAAAGAGCTGACTGACTATGCCAACATGGCGCTGAGCATCCCGTCTGCTAACAGCAACATCTGGAACCTGCAGCAGGATACCGTCGGCACGCGTCTGACCAACAGCCGCCACGGCCTGGCGGATAACGGCGGAGCGTGGGTGAGCTACTTCGGTGGTAACTTCGACGCTGATAATGGCAACGTTAGCTACGATCAGGACGTGAGCGGCATTATGGTCGGTCTGGATACCCAGATTGACGGTAACAATGCGAAATGGATCGTCGGTGGTGCTGCAGGCTTCGCGAAGGGCGATATCAGCGATCGTACCGGTCAGGTTGATCAGGACAGTCAGACTGCGATGGTCTACGCGTCAGCGAAGTTCATGAACGATCTGTTCCTCGACAGCTCCCTGAGCTACACCCGCTTCAACAACGATCTCTCCGCTACCATGAGCAACGGTCAGTATGTTGACGGTAACACCACGACCGATGCGGTCGGCTTTGGGATGAAACTGGGCTACGACTGGAAACCAAACCTGTCTGGCTACATCACGCCTTACGCGGCGGTATCCGGCCTGTTCCAGTCTGGGGATGATTACCAGCTGAGCAATGACATGCGAATTGATGGGCAGTCATACGACAGCCTGCGTTATGAGCTTGGCGTAGATGCGGGTTATACCTTCAATTACGGCGGAGAGCAGGCGTTGACGCCTTACTTCAAGCTGGCTTACGTGTATGACGATGCCGACAACAATGCTGATGTGAACGACGACAGCATCGACAACGGTGTTGAAGGTTCCGCGGTTCGTGTGGGTCTGGGCACGCAGTTCAGCTTCACGAAGAACTTCAGTGCATATACTGATGCAACTTATCTCGGTGGCGGCGACGTTGACCAGAACTGGGGTGCAAATCTGGGTGTGAAATATACCTGGTAAAATATAAAAAGCGGGGGAATATTTCCCCCGCTTTTTTATATAACAATTAAAAATAATCGAGAACCGACAGATACAGATGACTTGAGGTCTGCATGAATGTTAATGCGAAGCCACTTTCTGAATTAAGCCGGATCGTACAGTGCCTGGAAGTCGCCAGCACCCCTTTTAAGACCGCGCCACAGAAATTAATTTCAACCGTCAATAATGATGACGATGATGTTCCATACACATTTGTAATACAAACCGGCGTCGTTGCCATCCACAGAAAGTCAGATGAACTTCTCGTGGGTATTGCGAAGGCACCCTATATTTATGGTTTAAGCGCGTGGGTAAATAATAGCCATCAGGAATATGTGATGATGGCGCATTCACATTGCTCAGGTTTTTATTTACCGGCCTCTTCACTGTACCAACGGCTTCAGCAAGCCTCACTCTGGCAAGACGCCTTTTGTTGGCTGTCGTGGATCAACCATCATCTGGGTAAACGTGACATGCAACTGGTGGGGAATAACTCTTACAGCCAGATCCGGGCCATGCTCATTAATATGGCCGAGTGGGATGAAACGCTGCGCTCAAAAATTGGCGTTATGAATCATATTCAGCGTAGCACAGGGATCTCACGCTCTGTGGTCGCGGAAGTTCTGGCAGCGCTGCGGCAGGGTAATTATATTACGATGAGCCGGGGCAAACTGGTTAGCATCAACCGTCTGCCCGCGGACTATTAGGTCAGTTAGACGCCGTCAGCACCTGCGCTTTATTCGCGCTCAGCTCAGCAACCAGATTATTGATGCCATCGCTCATGTTAACGAAGCGCGTGTTTGGCGAGCGGGTGACGACTACAAACGCCCCTACGTTGGACTGCGGGATCATCGCCATATAGGTGATGAATCCGCCACCGCCGCCGGTTTTCTGAATAATGCCCGGGCGGCCGTCTTTCGGCGCCATGTACACCCAGCCCAAACCGAGGGCGTCGGCTTTACCCGGTACGTCCATGCCGATAACGCGGGTCAGTTGGGTACGCTGATAAATCAGCGTTTGCATGCGGTCGGCCTGGTGGGTGCGAGAGTAGAAATCCGAAGAGAGGAACTGCTGCATCCAGCGCATCATGTCGCCGGGCGTTGAATACACACCACCGCTGCCGATCGCCGCCAGGGTGTTATTACACGGGCTGGCACCTTTTTCAGCGACCATCAGACGACGGCACTGGTCCGGGGAGGGGGTAAAGGTGGTGTCCTTCATCCCCAACGGACGGGTAATCTGCTCTTCAAACAGCTGAGGATAGGGTTTACCCGAAGCGGTCGATAACGCATCGGCCAGCAGATCAAACGCGAGGTTTGAATAGGCGGCCTGCGAACCCGGCGTGGTTTTCAGCGTCGCTGTGCTCAGGTAATTCCAGCGCTGTTCGCGCGTCGGCCAGACAAAGACGGGACGATGTGCCGCGCCGCCAGGTTGTTCTCGCGGCAGGGCACTGGTGTGGGTCGCCAGGTTGACCAGTCTGATGGGGGCACCCTGATAAGTCGGGACGCGAGCGCCGGGTGGTGCATATTTGCTGAGCGGGTCGTCGAGTTTAACCACGCCCTGGTCGAGAAGCTTCACCAGCATTTCGCTGGTCATCAGCTTGGTAATGGAGGCAATACGGATCACCGAATCCAGCTGCGGGTGAATGTTATTCCCCGGGCGCGTTTCACCAAAGCTGCGAAACACGCGCTGGTTACCGTCAATCACCACCAGCGCCATTCCCGTCGCGCCGCTACCGTAATAGATCAGGTTCGCGTAGCGATCGGCGATATCAGAGGCTAAAACCGGGGCCGTCAGCGGCTGCGCTGCCTGGGCGGTGGAAAAGCTCACCGCACATAGCGCGGCGAAAGAGAGCAGACAACGTTTCAACGAAAAGCATCCATCAAGTAAATAAGGAAAGTTAGGGGTATTTATACTACTAATCGGTAAGCTGCAAAGGCCCGAATTGCATAACGATAGCGAGAAAAACGTAACCATGGGTAAATATGAACAATTTACTTGCGGCCTGGATCCCATTTTGTGACATCGGGCTTATGATAGGCACCAGTGCGACTCAATCTTGCGGAGAACGGTATGTCTGATAAGCGTGTGGTTATGGTGGTTGATATGCAGAACGGGGTATTCGAGACGCCGCGTCATCAGCGCGAGAAATGTGTCTCTCTGATCAACCAGCTTACGCAGGCAGCCGACAGGGTGGTTTTTATACAGCATACCGAAGCCGGGGGCCTGGAAGAGGGAAGTGAAGGGTTTGCGTTGCTTCCTGAGCTAAATCAGCCAGCAGGTGCGTTGTACGTCACCAAAACCGCCTGTGATGCCTTCTATAACACCGCGCTTGAGACGCTGCTGCGTGAACAGGGCATTCGCGAGTTTGTCATTTGCGGCTGTGCCACCGATTACTGTGTCGATGCCACCCTCAAAAACGGCGTCAGCCGGGGCTACCACATCACGGTTGCTGAAGATGCCCACACCACGGCCAATCGCCCGGCGGCGGAAGCCCAGGTTCTGATTGCGCACTACAACGATGTCTGGCGTAACTTCATCGCCCCTGCCAATCCACCTTCGGTGAAACGCACCGAAACAATTCTCGAAAACTGGAAAGCGAACTAATAATAAACCCACGGGTCTGACCTTTTTGCCTGCGCCGCTGGCGGGTTCAGGTCAGATTTTCGTGTGGCGATGTGTTGAGCACAGCAACAGCCAGAACAACAAAAAGGAAGCACAATGTTTAAGTCTTTTTTCCCAAAGCCGGGGCCTTTTTTCCTGTCGGCATTTATTTGGGCACTGATTGCTGTCATTTTCTGGCAGGCGGGCGGCGGCGCATGGCTGACGCGTATCACGGGGGCAACGGGTGAGGTGCCAATTAGCGCCGCGCGCTTCTGGTCGCTCAGCTACCTGCTGTTTTACGCCTACTACACGGTCTGCGTAGGGCTGTTTGCGGTTTTCTGGTTTATCTACTCTCCACACCGCTGGCAATACTGGTCGATTCTGGGCACCTCGCTGATCATCTTTGTGACCTGGTTCCTGGTCGAAGTCGGCGTGGCGGTGAACGCCTGGTATGCCCCCTTCTACGATCTGATCCAGACGGCGCTGAGTTCTCCGCATAAGGTGACGATTAACCAGTTCTACCATGAGGTGGGTATCTTCCTCGGCATTGCCCTGATTGCGGTCATCATTGGCGTGATGAACAATTTCTTCGTTAGCCACTATGTCTTCCGCTGGCGTACCGCCATGAACGAACACTATATGGCGCACTGGCAGCACCTGCGTCATATCGAAGGTGCCGCGCAGCGTGTGCAGGAAGACACCATGCGTTTTGCCTCTACGCTTGAAGACATGGGTGTCAGTTTTATCAACGCCATTATGACGCTGATCGCCTTCCTGCCGGTGCTGGTGACGCTTTCCGCACATGTGCCGGAGCTGCCGATTATTGGTCACCTGCCGTATGGTCTGGTTATCGCCGCGATTGTCTGGTCGTTGATGGGCACGGGGCTGCTGGCGGTGGTCGGCATCAAGCTGCCGGGTCTGGAGTTTAAAAATCAGCGTGTCGAAGCGGCCTACCGTAAAGAGCTGGTTTACGGCGAAGATGATGCTAACCGCGCCTCGCCACCGACCGTTCGCGAGCTGTTTGGCGCCGTGCGTCGCAACTATTTCCGCCTCTATTTCCACTATATGTATTTCAACATTGCACGCATTCTGTATCTGCAGGTTGATAACGTTTTCGGTTTGTTCCTGCTGTTCCCGTCGATTGTTGCGGGTACGATTACGCTGGGCCTGATGACGCAGATCACCAACGTCTTTGGTCAGGTGCGCGGTTCGTTCCAGTATCTGATCAGCTCCTGGACCACGCTGGTGGAACTGATGTCCATCTACAAACGTTTACGCAGTTTCGAGCGCGAGCTGGACGATAAAGATCTGCAGGAAGTCACCAACACATTTAGCTAATACAGGGAGTTGCTATGTCTTTTGCCGTACCGCGTACGTTATCGCTGTCCTTACTTGCTGCCCTGGTACTGGCGGGGTGTGCCGAGAAAGGGGCCACGCCACTCAAAAAAGGGGAAAAGCCCGTGGATGTGGCGAGCGTTGTCCGGCAAAAAATGCCCGCCAGCGTGAAGGATCGCAACGCGTGGGCAGAGGCACTGGCAAAGACCTTTGAAAGCCAGAAAATTGCCCCTACCGAGGAGAATATCTGCTCGGTACTGGCGGTGGCGCAGCAGGAATCAATGTACCAGTCAGACCCGGTCGTGCCGGGTCTGAACAAAATTGCCTGGAAAGAGATCGACCGCCGCGCGGAATCGATGCATATCCCGGTGTTCCTGGTCCATACCGCGCTTAAAATCACCTCGCCAAACGGCAAAAGCTATAGCGATAGGCTGGATACGGTGAAAACCGAGAAACAGCTAAGCGCCATTTTTGATGACTTCATCAACATGGTGCCGATGGGGCAAAAACTGTTTGGCTCGCTTAACCCGGTACACACCGGCGGTCCGTTGCAGGTCAGCATCGCGTTTGCTGAAAAACATACCGACGGTTACCCGTGGAAAATTGACGGAACGGTGCGTCAGGAGGTCTTCTCCCTGCGCGGCGGGCTCTGGTTTGGCACTTATCACCTTCTTAACTACCCGGCGAACTACAGCGAGCCACTGTACCGCTTTGCAGACTTTAACGCGGGCTGGTATGCCAGCAGGAACGCAGCGTTCCAGAATGCCGTGAGCCGGGCATCCGGGGTGAAGCTGGCGCTGGATGGCGATCTGATTGCCTACGGCAGCAGCGAAGCGGGTACGACCGAACGTGCAGTGCGCAAACTGGCGACAAAGCTGGATATGAGCAACAGCGATATTCGCCGTCAGCTGGAGAAGGGCGACAGTCTCGCGTTTGAGAAAACGGATTTGTATCAGCAGGTTTTTGCGCTGGCAGAGAAGAAAAGTGGAAAAGCGTTACCGAGGGCTATCCTGCCCGGCATTCAGCTCGAGAGCCCGAAGATCACGCGTAACCTGACAACTGCATGGTTCGCGAAACGCGTGGATGACCGCCGGGCTCGCTGTATGGGGATTTAGAAACGACGGCGCAGGCGAAGCACTAAGGCAATGACGCCAAGAACCATGCACCCAACGAGGAACGGGACCAGGCCAAACAGGGTGCTTACCCCGAAACCGATCTCAACGCGTGGGCGCCCGCTATCCTGAACCTGCATCAGGTGTTCATAAACGCCAGGCGCATGAACCAGCATGTTGAGAAGCTGTGAGCCTGCCCAGAAGCAGAAAAGCACAAACAGGGCATAGGCGATATTACCCGCCGTGGAGGTTTTTGGTTGTTTGCCGCCAAAAATCGGTTTCGACAATGTAAAATCAGCCATAAAGACCTCCCGAAATATCACTCTGTTTTATACGTTTCGTATAGGATGAGTTTGACAGGTCATCGCATTTGTCAATATCAGAATCGTGGTAATTTACTCTCAGGAATGCTCCTGGATTGATGATTTCTGCATCACATCACAATTTGATCACTTAAGTGAAATTGCGTCGCGTTTCAGAATTTCCGCATTCGCCACAGACCCGGCCATAAAACTGTGAGAGGATATCTTTTTTTCCTGCCGGAGTTGTTATGAAGCTCACGTCCAAACTACGCCGTGACTGGCATTACTACGCCTTTGCTATTGGGCTGATCTTTATTCTTAACGGCGTTGTGGGGCTGTTGGGGTTTGAGGCAAAAGGCTGGCAAACCTATGCCGTGGGGCTGGTCACCTGGGTCATCAGTTTCTGGCTGGCGGGGTTGATTATCCGCCGCCGTCCTGAAGAGACGACAGCGGAAGAGACGGAAACGGTGAAGAAAACCGATTAACCGTTTACGGAGCTTTTAAGGGCGCTGTCAGCGGCGTGACGCTCCAGCGCCAGTTCGATCAGGCGAGTGATGAGTTCCGGATAGCTGATTCCGCTGGCCTGCCACAGTTTCGGATACATGCTGATGTTGGTGAAGCCTGGCAGCGTGTTGATCTCGTTAATGACCACCTCGTTTTCCGGCGTCAGGAACACATCAACGCGAGCCATACCGCAGCAGCCCAGCGCCTGATAAGCTTCTACGGCGATCGCGCGGATCTTATCGTTGATGACCGGATCGATAACCGCAGGTACCACAACCTGCGCGCCTTTATCATCAATGTATTTGGTATCGTAAGAGTAGAAATCGCTGTTCAACACCACTTCACCGCAGGTGCTCGCCTGTGGGAAATCATTCCCCAGCACGGCGCACTCAATTTCGCGGCCTTTGATACCCTGTTCAACCACCACTTTGTGGTCAAACTCAAACGCCAGACGCACGGCGTCGGTAAATTGCGCTTCGGTGGTGACTTTGCTGACGCCAACGGAGGAGCCCTGATTCGCCGGTTTGACGAACAGCGGCAGGCCGAGCTGGCTGGAAAGCTGCGCGAAATCGAATTTCTCGCGGTTGGCGCGGGTGAGCGTGACGAACGGCGCAATATTCAGCCCGGCATCGCGCAGCAAACGCTTGGTGACGTCTTTGTCCATACAGGCGGCGGAGCCCAGCACGTCGGAGCCGACAAACGGCAGGTTCGCCATGCGCAACATCCCCTGCAAAGAGCCGTCTTCGCCCAGCGTGCCGTGCACGATAGGGAAAATAACGTCAATCTGAGCCAGCGCCTGCGCATTACCGGCGTCGATAAATTGCCCCTGAACCAGGCCTGGTACGGTCGCGACGCTGGTTTCTGAAGGATTAAGGGCGATATGCGCCGGATCGTTAGCATTGATCAGGTACTGGCTGGCATCGTTAACATGCCACTGACCCTGTTTATCAATACCCAGCAGCACCACGTCGAAACGGCTTTTATCGATCGCATCGACAATATTTTTGGCCGATTGCAATGACACCTCGTGCTCTGCTGATTTTCCCCCAAAGACAATACCTACGCGCTGCTTTGCCATCTCACTCTCTTCCAGTCTGTCGAAAAGCCAATAACATACCACGATGCCCTGCGGGTTTCGCGGCCTTCTGCCATAATGTTTTGGGGTTATCGTGGGGGGCGCGTGAAAGGAAAAAGTCTGCTAACCGTTTTCATTATTGTGGCTGTCGCAACGGCGGGTTACCGCTGGTTGCCGTCTCATTACAACCCTTTTACGCCGCTTACCCTTGACGATCCTCCCGGAAAAATCACCCAGTTTAAGCTTCGGCGCTTAACGCCGGAGGCCTGCGAAAGCCTGTTAACCGAAGCAAATCAAAGAGCGCTTATCCGCACGCAGCCGGTGGCTGACAGCGCGGGAGCATGCCCGCTCAGTAACGTGGTGCGCGTGAGTAATTTCGGTCCGGTCAGCCTGAACAGCAGTTTTCTGGCCAGTTGCCCTTTGGCATTAAGCTCTGCGCTGTTTGTCAGTCAGCAGGCCCGGCCGCTGACGAAAAGCTGGATGGGCAGCGAGCTTACGCGCATCGACCATCTGGGAAGCTATGCCTGTCGTAATATATACGGCCGCCCGGATGCGCGTCGCAGTGAACATGCCACGGCAGAGGCGCTGGACATCAGCGCATTTCGGCTGGCAAACGGTGAGCGGATCACCATTCTGAAGGGCTGGTCATCGGCTAAAACCCAGCCGTGGCTTCAGGCTCTGCTGGCGGCGAGCTGTGGGTATTACGGTAACGGTCTGGGGCCAGAATATAACGCGGCCCACGCTAACCATTTCCATCTTGGGATGCGCGGCTTCGGCCTGTGCCGCTGAAGCATAATCTTTCGTCAGAAAGTGGATAATTTGTGACTTGTTTCACAAATATGATGACTGGGAAGATAAAACACCAAAGTCAGCAAGGCCGCATCTCTGGTGCGACGTCAACGCGCGTAACTTGCTAATCTGTCGGCGAATTCGCCTAAAAATGAAGACTATTTCTGTTATGGAATCCTGGAAAGTTAACCTCATCTCGGTCTGGTTCGGCTGTTTCTTTACCGGACTGGCCATTAGCCAGATTTTACCCTTTCTGCCGCTGTACGTGTCTCAGCTGGGGGTGACCTCCCATGAAGCCCTCTCTATGTGGTCAGGGTTGACGTTCAGCGTCACGTTTCTGGTTTCGGCCATCGTCTCGCCGATGTGGGGCAGCCTGGCGGACAGAAAAGGCCGCAAGCTGATGCTGCTGCGTGCATCCCTCGGCATGGCGATCGCCATTTTGCTTCAGGCCTTTGCCACCAACGTCTGGCAGCTGTTTATCCTGCGGGCAATCATGGGGCTGACTTCCGGGTATATTCCCAACGCGATGGCGCTGGTGGCCTCGCAGGTGCCGCGTGAACGTAGCGGCTGGGCGCTGAGTACGCTCTCTACCGCGCAGATCAGCGGGGTCATCGGCGGTCCGCTGCTGGGGGGCTTCCTCGCGGATCACGTGGGGCTGCGAGCGGTATTTTTCATCACCGCGATACTGCTGGTGATCAGTTTTCTGGTGACGCTTTTCCTGATCAAAGAAGGGGGCCGTCCCGTTGTCAGCAAATCAGAACGCCTGAGCGGCAGGGCGGTCTTTGCCTCGCTGCCTTATCCCGGCCTGATGATCAGCCTTTTTGTCACCACCATGGTGATCCAGCTGTGTAATGGTTCCGTCGGGCCTATTCTGGCGCTGTTTATCAAGTCGATGGAGCCAGACAGCAACAATATCGCCTTTCTCGCGGGGTTGATTGCGGCGGTGCCTGGCGTGTCGGCGCTGATCTCTGCGCCGCGGCTTGGCAAACTGGGCGACAGGATTGGCACGGCGCGCATCCTGATGGCCACGCTGATATTTGCGGTCATACTCTTTTTCGCTATGTCGTTCGTAACGACCCCGCTTCAGCTTGGCGTTCTGCGCTTCTTGCTTGGTTTTGCCGATGGCGCCATGTTGCCCGCCGTGCAAACACTGCTGGTGAAATATTCCAGTGACCAGGTCACCGGGCGTATTTTTGGTTACAACCAGTCGTTTATGTATTTGGGCAACGTCGCCGGTCCGCTTATTGGTGCATCCGTTTCCGCGATGGCCGGTTTCCGTTGGGTATTTGCCGCGACGGCAGTGGTGGTGTTGATAAATATTATCCAGCTGGCTATTGCACTGCGTCATCGCAGACAATTAGCGGAGGCAAAAGGAGCCCGTTAACCCTGGGGATGTATTATATATTTTTATGGCTGCCGCTTTTTTATATAACAAAAAGCGGCCTGCTGTTATAGAAAAACGTTTCGCTGCGGTGCGCGCTACGCTATTTTTGACGTAACGTCACTTTTGCATAAGATAATACTTTTCTCCTCTTTGCATAAATCATTGAGAGTGCTAATTTCAGGTAAAACCCATAAGGAAATAGCACCATGAAGAATCTCATTACTGAGTTGTTGGTTAAGCTTGCACAAAAGGAAGAAGAGTCGAAAGAATTGGTCGCCCAGGTTGAGGCGCTGGAAATAGTCGTCACCGCGCTACTCAGACATATGGCTGCCCAGGATCAACAGGCGTTAATTGACAGCATTGAAAGCGCGCTGGACAACGCCAAACCTGATTCACAGGTTCCACCTGAGGACGCCGAGATGCTACATCAATACATAAAAAAGCTGTTAAGGCATCCGCGCAGCTAAACTGTCACAATGCGTGACGGGCTGTCATAGAAATGTCATGCCGGTTGCCTATAGTCGCTCTGTTTTTATTTTTATGTATTTGTACATGGAGAAAATAAAGTGAAACAGAGCGCGCTTTTTATCGCATTAATCCCGCTGTTATTTGCCCCCGCTATTCACGCTGAAACCGCGAATATGAACGTCCTCGAACATCGTGCTGCGCAGGGGGATATCACCCAGCCCGGTGGTGCGCGCCGTCTCTCAGAGGATCAGACTGCCGCCATTCGAGCTTCTCTGAATGAAAACCCCGCTAAAAATATTATTCTGCTGATTGGCGACGGAATGGGTGATTCCGAAATTACGGCGGCGAGAAATTATGCCGAAGGGGCGGGCGGCTATTTTAAAGGCATCGATGCGCTGCCTCTGACGGGACAATATACCCATTACTCGCTGGATAAAAAAACCGGTAAACCGGATTACGTCACGGATTCAGCCGCATCAGCAACGGCGTGGGCAACCGGTGTGAAAACCTATAATGGCGCGCTGGGCGTCGATATTCACGAGAAAGATCATCAAACCATTCTGGAAATGGCGAAAGCGGCGGGGCTGGCAACCGGCAACGTCTCTACCGCTGAGCTTCAGGATGCCACCCCGGCCGCGTTGATGTCGCACGTGACCTCGCGTAAATGCTATGGCCCGTCGGTGACCCGCGAAAAATGTCCGACCAATGCGCTGGAAAACGGCGGTAAAGGCTCGATTACAGAACAGATGCTGAACGCGCGCCCTGACGTGACGCTGGGCGGTGGGGCGAAAACCTTTGCCGAAACGGCGACGGCCGGTGAGTGGCAGGGTAAAACGCTGCGCGAGCAGGCGCAGGCGCGCGGCTATCAGCTGGTAAGCGATGCGGCTTCTCTGGCGGCGATTACCGAAGCAAACCAGGACAAACCGCTGCTGGGACTGTTCTCTGACGGCAACATGCCGGTGCGCTGGGAAGGGCCAAAAGCCTCTTACCACGGCAATATCGATAAGCCAGCGGTGACCTGTACGCCAAACCCGAAACGGAATGATAGCGTTCCTACGCTGGCGGCGATGACGGACAAAGCCATCTCTCTTCTGAGCAAGAGCGAAAAAGGCTTCTTCCTGCAGGTAGAAGGGGCGTCAATCGATAAGCAAGACCACGCGGCGAACCCGTGCGGGCAGATTGGCGAAACGGTGGATCTCGACGAAGCGGTGCAAAAAGCACTCGAGTTTGCGAAGAAAGACGGTAACACGCTGGTAGTGGTCACCGCTGACCACGCGCATTCCAGCCAGATTATCCCTCCCGATACCAAAGCACCGGGTCTGACGCAGGCGCTGACGACCAAAGACGGTGCCGTGATGGTGATGAGCTATGGCAATTCTGAAGAAGAGTCTATGGAACATACCGGCACACAGCTGCGCATCGCGGCGTACGGTCCACATGCTGCGAACGTGGTGGGTTTGACTGACCAGACCGATCTGTTCTACACCATGAAGGCCGCGCTGGGGCTGAAATAAGTTCGTCACCCGGCGGAAATCGTGGCTGCCGGGTGGTATTTTCCCCGTCACGAACCAGACTTAGAGTGGAAATTCACATAAAGGATAGTGCAATGAAAACGACAATACTGGTTACCTTACTCTCAGGCGTGTTCTTGATGGCTTCTGCGCATGCGGAAGAAAAGACCTTAACGCCCCAACAGCAGCGTATGACAACCTGTAATCAACAGGCGACCTCCCAATCTCTGAAGGGCGATGCCCGTAAGACCTACATGAGCGACTGCCTTAAAAACGGTGCCTCGAAACCGGATGAAAAAAGCCTGACGCCGCAGCAGCAAAAAATGCGCGAGTGTAATGCGAAGGCAACCGAGCAGTCCCTGAAAGGGGATGACCGCAGTAAGTTCATGAGCGCCTGTCTGAAGAAAAAAGTGTAGTTCTAACGGGTGAGTTGCTGTCGCGGCTCACCCGAAATTTCATACTTTCCCCGAAATCCCCCTCTCTATAATTTGGGAAAATGTTTCAGAATATTCCCAAAAATGATGAATGATGAAATCTATTACAACAAAGAGAGCATTCAGGAAGAGTGGAATAAACATCTTTCTCAGGATGACTCACACCGCTCCGGGATACGATTTTGCCGGCGGATCCGGCTGGCGCGCGTGGTGGGGCTGGCAGCCATGTTTTTCCCGATTGCGGGTGTGCTGGTTACCCATTTTCTCCCAGGCGGCTGGTGGTTATTACTGGTGGGGTGGGCCTTCGTCTGGCCACATCTCGCCTGGCAACTTGCCTGCCGCTCATCCCAACCGTTTTGCAGTGAAATCGTTAACCTGAAGGTAGATGCAATCATCGCCGGTGTCTGGATTGGCCTGATGGGCCTGAATGCGCTGCCCACGGCGGCGCTGATCATGATGATCGGCATGAATATGATGGGATCGGGCGGTTTTCGGCTGTTTATTGCCGGTATTATCATTATCCTGTTTTCCGCTTTGGTCACGCTGCAGCTGAACGGCAGCATGATTACGCTTTATTCTGAGCCGCTGGAGTGGTGGCTGACGCTACCGGTTCTGATGCTGTACCCGATGCTGTTTGCCTGGGTCAGTCACCGGACGGCGGTTCGGCTGGCTGAGCATAAACGGCGGCTTGAGCTAATGAGCACGCGCGACGGGATGACGGGGGTGTTCAATCGCCGCCACTGGGAAACGCTTTTGCGCAATGAATATGAGCAATGCCGTCGTAGCCATCAAACGGCGACAATATTGCTCATCGATATTGATCACTTTAAGAGCATTAACGATACATGGGGCCATGACGTCGGCGATGAAGCGATAGTGGCTATCACCCGCCAGCTGCAGTTGACGCTACGCTCGTGTGATTTTATTGGCCGTTTTGGTGGGGATGAATTTGCCGTGATTATGTCCGGTACGCCTGCGGAAAGTGCCATTGCCGCGATGTCCCGCGTACACGAACGTCTGGTCAACATGCCGCTACCCGGAGCACCTTCAGAAAGGATCCGTATTAGCGTCGGGGTTGCCCCCTGGGGACCGCAATTCGGACACTACCGCGAATGGTTAAAAGCAGCAGATGTTGCCCTCTATAAAGCTAAAAATGCCGGACGAGGCCGCACCGAAGTGGCAGCCTGACGCCCGGCTCTGTTTATCAGGATTTACTCAGCTTCTCTGATTTTTCCATGCATTTTGCCATCGCCTCGATGACGGCAGCACGGAATCCGCGCTCTTCCAGCACGCGCACGGCTTCAATCGTTGTGCCGCCCGGAGAGCAGACCATATCCTTCAGTTCACCCGGATGTTTACCCGTCTCGAGCACCATTTTGGCGGAGCCCATGACGGCCTGCGCGGCAAATTTATACGCTTGCGCGCGCGGCATACCGCCCAGCACCGCGGCATCCGCCATCGCCTCAATAAACATAAAGACATACGCGGGGGCAGAACCGCTTACGCCGACAACCGGATGGATCATCGCTTCAGAAATGACTTCTGCCTCACCGAAGCAGCGGAAAATGTTCAGTACATCCGCCACGTCTTCGGCGGTGACCAGCGCGTTAGGGGTGATAGATGTCATCCCGGCGTTGACCAGAGAAGGGGTATTTGGCATCGCGCGGACGATTTTACGGTCGTGACCGAGCGCGCGAGCCAGCTGGTCGAGCGTCACACCGGCGGCAATGGACACCACCAGCGTCTCTTTATTCAGGCTGGAGGTGATATCGCTCAGCACTTTGATCATGATGTTCGGCTTCACGGCACCAAAGACGATATCCGCGACCTGGGCGACGTCCTGTGCGCTTTCGGCGGCGTTGATACCGTACTCATCACGCAACGCCGCGACTTTATCCGGTGATGGGGTATAGACCCAAATCTGTCCCGGCAGTACCTGCCCGCTGGCGATCAGGCCACCCAGGATGGCTTTGCCCATGTTACCGCAGCCGATAAACCCGATTTTCTTGTCCATCACGTCTCTCCGTTATTATGCGTTGTTATCTCTGATTGATAGGTTTATAGCTTAACAACGAAAAGCAGGCGACAATAGCCGTCAATGCGATACAAGGGTGACAATATGGCGATTTGGGTTGATGCGGATGCCTGTCCGAATGTGATTAAAGAGATTTTGTTCCGCGCCGCCGAGCGCGTACAGATGCCATTAACGCTGGTGGCGAACCAGAATATCCGCGTGCCGCCTTCCCGGTTCATCCGCTCTTTGCGCGTACCGGCCGGGTTCGATGTGGCGGATAATGAAATTGTGCGTCTGTGCAGCGCCGAGGATTTAGTGATCACGGCGGATATTCCCCTGGCCGCAGAAGTGCTGGAGAAAGGGGCGGCAGCGCTGAACCCGCGTGGTGAACGTTATTCGCCGTCGACTATTCGCGAAAAGCTCACCATGCGCGATTTTATGGACACCATGCGCGCCAGCGGCGTGCAGACTGGCGGGCCTGATAGCCTGTCTCAGCGTGACCGTCAGCAGTTTGCTGCCGAGCTGGATAAATGGCTGCTGGAAGTGAAGCGCCGCACGGCGTAATGATAACCATTGTCAAAATGTGGTACAGTGTGGCCTCCACAGGGTTGTCATCCCGTACCGCTTTGCAGTAAAGTAAACGCAACATCTTCTGCAATCATTTCTTTACAGTCTTCAGCCTTCCGGCATCAAGGGGAAACACCTGGTTATGAACCCACCCATCTTTTTAGTTGGCCCTCGCGGCTGTGGGAAAACCACCGTTGGCCTGGAACTGGCGCGCGTGTGCCAGAGTCAATTTGTTGATACCGATCACTGGCTTCAGGAACATGCGGCTCAAACCATCGCAGAGATTGTCGAAAAAGAGGGCTGGGAGAGCTTTCGCGCGCGTGAAACCGCCGCGCTGGAAGCGGTAACGTCACCTGCGACTATCATTGCAACGGGTGGGGGCATTATCCTGGCGGAGTACAACCGGCAGTTTATGCGCGAAAAAGGGATTGTGATTTATCTCTGCGCGGCGGTCTCTACCCTGGTTGGACGTCTTGAAGCGTTTCCGGAAGCGGGGCAGCGTCCTGCGCTGACCGCGAAGCCGCTCAGCGAAGAAGTGAGCGAGGTGCTTGCGGAACGCGATGCGTTATACCGCGAGGCGGCACACCACGTTGTGGATGCCTCTGCTTCACCTGAACAGGTTGTTATTCAGATTATTACCGCCCTTCGTTTGGCCTGCGCCAGCTAACGGCCGTCTATACTCATAGCTCAGACATAAAAAAAGGATGAGCTATGCCAACCAGACCTCCCTATCCGCGTGAAGCACGCATTGTTACCGTTGAAAAGGGTCATGCCGACCATACCGTGACCTGGTATCAGCTGCGTGCCGATCACCCCAAACCCGATTCGCTGATCAGCGAACATGAAACCGAACAAGAAGCGCTGGATGCGAAACGGCGTTACGAAGATCCCGATAAGTCCTGATTAAATTCCTAAACCACGCAAAACCGTGCCTGAATCACACTTTTAACGCATCGTGAATGTTAAGCACGGGTTAATATTTAGTTATTACAGGGTGATTCGGCATGGGCCTGGGATCTTTACATTTCGGTGCAGAGATCCCCTGCTACGCTTGGTGCTGTTTTGTTGAAAAAACGAACGGTGCAGCGTAGTGAGCCTGTACCTGTGTAACGGTTGTGGTAGTAATGGAAGGCGATCAAAATGAAGGCGACATTGGCGATCCTCACTATTGGTGTGGTCCCTGTAAGCGAAGTATTACCGCTCTTAACCGAGCATGTCTCTGAGCAACAGATCGCTCATCTTAGCCTGTTGGGTAAGATGAGCCGTGAAGAGGTCATGGAAGACTACGCGCTGGATGAAGGGGAGGATCCCCTGGCGACGTTATTAAGTGACGGTAAACTGGCGCATGTGTCACGCCAGAAAATCGAGCGCGCGCTTCAGGGTGTTATTGAAGTGCTCGATAATCAGGGTTACGACGTCATTTTATTAATGAGCACGGCACCGATAACAGGACTGGTTGCGCGTAATGCGATTTTGCTGGAACCGATGAGAATTATTCCGCCGCTGGTGGCCTCGATTGTCGACGGTCATCAGGTGGGGGTCATTGTTCCCATCGAAGAACTCATGGATAACCAGGAGGCAAAATGGCAGGTGCTGGAAAAAGTCCCGCTGTATGCGCTGGCTAATCCGTTCTGGGACAGTGAAGCGGCGCTTATTGCCGCAGGACGGGAGCTGATGGAGAGAGGCGCGGATGTGTTGATTCTGGACTGCCTCGGCTTCCATCAGCACCATCGCGATTTACTGCAAAAAGCACTCGATATACCGGTGCTGTTGTCCAATGTTCTGATGGCGCGTCTGGCGTCTGAATTACTGGTGTAATGATTTTGCGTGACAGGCCATGAGCATGGCCCCTATAGTGGATTTTTATCTATAAATATAAGGGCCAGTTCATGCTTCAAAGTAACGAATACTTTTCCGGTAAAGTGAAATCCATCGGTTTTACCAGCAGCAGCACTGGCCGCGCCAGTGTCGGCGTTATGGCGGAAGGGGAATATACGTTTGGCACTGCGGAAGCAGAAGAGATGACGGTTGTGAGCGGCGCGCTGAACGTCTTACTGCCGGGTGAAACGGAATGGAAAGTTTACGCTGCCGGACAAGTATTCAACGTCCCTGCCCACAGTGAATTCCATCTGCAGGTTGCTGAGCCTACCTCTTATCTGTGCCGCTATCTGAAATAAAAAAATAAGCCGGGTGGCGCTAACGCTTACCCGGCCTACGTTTTGTCTGTTATCTCTGCGCTTCGCCGCCGAGACCTTCCACCAGATTCTGAATCAACGCGGCCAGCTCGCCGGTCATCAGGATGAAGTCCGCGTCAAAACGCTGGGCATAATCTTCCCGGTCGATATCTTCGTTCTGATCGCGCAGCTCGTCGCAGAACTTGAGGCGTTTCACCGAGCCGTCATCGCACATCATGAACTGAATGCGCTGCTGCCAGTCGAGTGCCAGCTTGGTCACGACTTTGCCCGCTTCAATGTGTACGGCGATCTCGTCGCTCACCAGATCCTGCTTTTTCGCGCGGATCACACCGCCATCTTCCAGCAGGGCTTTCAGCTCCGCTTCATCCAGGATCTGGAAACCTTGCGCGGCAGTCCCGCTGCGTACCCACTCGGTCAGAGTCAGCTCAATCGGCGTTTCCAGCGCCAGCGGAACGACCGGTAAAGAGCCGATGCTTTTGCGCAGCAGGGCCAGCGTGTCTTCTGCTTTCTTGGCGCTGGCGCAGTCCACCATGATCAGCCCGTTTACGGTGTCGATCCACATCATGGTCTGGCTGAAGCGGCTGAACGCGCGAGGCAGCAGGGAGTGCAGCACTTCGTCTTTAAGCGAATCTTTTTCGGTCTTTTTCAGCTTGCGGCCCTGTTCGGCTTCCAGCTTGAAAATTTTCGCTTCGAGCGCCTGCTTGACGACCGGCGTAGGGAGGATTTTTTCCTCTTTACGCGCACAAACGATAATTTGACCGGTGCTGCTGGCGTGGGTCAGGGCATCGCTTTGTGAACCCATTGGCGGAACCCAACCGGTTTTTGCCATATCCTGGCTACCGCAAGGGGAAAAGGTGTAAGCGGCTAACTGTTTTTCCATCTCTTCTGCACGCAGCGAAACGTCGCGGCTGAGACGGTAAACCATCAAATTTTTGAACCACAGCATGATAATTTCCACGGCCTTGTCGTTAAATCAGCGGGCATGATAACGAATTGTCGCATCGCTTGCATTGCTAATCGGGTAGGCGGCTTCTACTCTGTTGATAATCAAAATAATGAGGAGTCTCTTGTGCGTATTGGGATCGATTTAGGCGGCACCAAAACTGAAGTGATTGCGTTGAGCGAGCAGGGGGAGCAGCTGTTTCGCCACCGCTTGCCTACGCCGCGTGATGATTATCACCAGACTATCGAGACGATTGCCCGGCTGGTCGAGATGGCCGAGCAGGCAACAGGGCAGACGGGCAGTGTTGGAATGGGGATCCCCGGGTCGATCTCGCCGTACACCGGCGTGGTGAAAAACGCCAACTCTACGTGGCTCAACGGCCAGCCGTTTGATAAAGATTTGAGCGCGCGTCTTAAACGCGATGTGCGTCTGGCTAACGATGCCAACTGTCTGGCGGTATCGGAAGCTATCGACGGTGCTGCTGCAGGCGCCCAGACCGTTTTTGCGGTCATTATCGGTACGGGCTGCGGCGCGGGTGTGGCCTTCGGCGGTCGCGCCCACATTGGTGGCAACGGCACGGCGGGCGAGTGGGGGCATAATCCATTACCGTGGATGGACGAAGACGAACTTAACTATCGCGCGGAAGTGCCGTGCTACTGCGGAAAGCAGGGCTGTATCGAGACCTTTATTTCCGGTACGGGGTTTGCTACGGACTACCATCGCCTGAGCGGGCAGCCGCTGAAGGGGAATGAGATTATGCGTCTGGTTGAAGAACAGGATCCGGTCGCGGAATTGGCGCTTAGCCGGTATGAAATGCGGCTGGCGAAATCGCTGGCGCATGTGATTAACATTCTCGACCCGGATGTGATCGTGCTTGGTGGTGGGATGAGCAACGTTGACCGGCTGTACGCCACGGTGCCGAATCTGGTCAGGCAATGGGTCTTCGGCGGCGAGTGTGAAACCCCGATCCGAAAAGCGGTGCACGGGGATTCCAGCGGCGTGCGCGGCGCGGCATGGCTGTGGCCGGAATAAACTTTTTTCCCCTCTCCCTGTGGGAGAGGGCCAGGGTGAGGGCACCAGATCGCACCGCCCCCCATTTATTCCACCGCAAACACCTTATCCAGCCTGCTATACCCCAGTCCGTTAATCTTCTTCACCTTGATCTGCACCGGAATGCGCTCTTTCATCGCCTCAACGTGGCTGATCACGCCGATGGTTTTGCCGGTGGCGTTCAGCGCGTCGAGCGCATCCAGTGCGGTATCCAGCGTTTCGCTGTCCAGCGTGCCGAATCCTTCGTCGAGGAACAGGGAATCGATCCGCGTCTTGTGACTCACTAAATCCGACAGCGCCAGGGCCAGCGCCAGGCTCACCAGGAAGCTTTCGCCGCCCGAGAGCGTACGGGTATCGCGCACCGCGTCCGCCTGCCAGGTATCGACCACTTCCAGTTCCAGCGCATCGCTGACTTTCCGCTGAAGCAGATAGCGTCCGTGCAGGCGATTAAGCTGCTGATTAGCGAGCCAGACCAGATTATCCAGCGTCAGCCCCTGAGCGAATTTACGGAATCGGTCGCCGGTGCTGGAGCCAATCAGGGAATTCAGGTAGCCCCAGTCGTCCGCCAGGCGCGCGGCCTCTTCTATTTGCTGCATAAGCGCCTGCTGGTGCAGACGGTTATCGCTGTCCTGCTTGAGCTGCTGGCGGATCTCACCCTGATGCGTGGTGTTCTCACGAAGTTGATGTGCCAGTTGCTGCAATTGCATTTGTAATGTTTGAACATCGGCGTCCAGCCCTTCCGGGCGCAGCGCCTGATGGTCCTCTCGCTGCCGGGTCGCTTGCGCGGAGAGCGCTGTCGCCTGCTGTACCTGGTTTTCCAGCGTCTGCTTTAGCTGCTCAAGGCGTCGAACGGTGTCGGCATCCAGCAGCGCAGAAAGGAACGCGTCTTGATCCTCAAAACAACTTGCCGCCAGTGCCGTGGCGAATTGCGCCTGTGACTGCTGCAAACGTTCTTTCTCCAGCGCCTCCTGCTGTTGCTGCGCGGTAAGCTGACTTTGCAGCGACACGCATTCGTCGTGAATTTCGCGCCAGTTCGCGGGGATCGCCGTTTCGGTTTCAGTGGCCTCCGTTGCCGGAAGGGTATCGAGCAGCGGCGTCAGGGCGTTAATACGTTCCAGCGTCGCGCCATGCTGGGTCTGTTTCTCCTGCCACTGCGCGTATTCACTTTCACGTGAGGCGAGCCAGACGGATTCAGTGCCTGCATCCGGAATACCCAGCGACAGCGTATGCAGGGACGTTTCCACTGCCTGACGCGTCGCCGCCAGCTGTTGCTGGTACTGACGTTCCTGTTCTTCCTGCTCGTTAAGCTGGGTTTGTAGGGTCAAACGCTGGCTGAGCTGATAAAGCTGCTGCTCGTAGTGCTCCTGCTCGCTCATCCACGGGGCAATATCCTCCTGAATATTCAGTGTAATATTCAGAGAAGCACACACTTCCAGCCACTCTTTAGTGAGCGCTTGCTCTTCCTGAGAGAGCGCCTGCGCTTCGTCTGTCTCGCGTTGGATCTGCTGTGACAGGGCGTTAACCTGGCCGAGAACTAACAAACCTTCGTCTTTAAGTGCGGCGACCTCTTTAGCTAACCGATCGCGGCGGCGTTGATTTTCACTGAGTTCCAGCGCCTGGTATGCCGTCACGGCCGGATGGGTAGTGGAGCCGCACAGCGGGCAAGGCAGCCCGGCCTGGAGTTGAGCACGCTCCGCCTCAAGGCTTTTGATTTTCTCTTCCTGCCTGCAGAGTGTTTCAACGTCCAGATAATGCTGGTTTTTTTCTTTATACTGCTGGCGGCGCTGTGCCAGTGTTTCATTAAGCGCGACCAGCCCGGTCTGTGCTTTTTGCACGCTTTCGGCGTTCTGGCGCTGACGTTTTTGCAGCGGTTGATAGCGGGCATGTAGAGCGGTCAGGCGCTGGCGCGTAGACCGGGTTTGCGCCCGTTGCTCCATCGCCATTGCGACCTCGTCAGCCGTCAGCGTGAGAGAAGTTTCTGGCAGACCCGTCAGCTTATGGCGTAATTCAGTGATGCGCGCAGCAAGCGTAGTGAGCTGATTTTTATCGCGATTAAGCTGAGAGAAGTGAGCCCGCCAGCCTGCAATCTCCTGGCCCCAAAGGCGGTACCGATCGTGGTCTGTCAGCCACTGTGCCAGTGCCGCCAGTTCTGTCTGAAGCTGCGTATGAGTATGTAAAGCGCCGTTGCGGATCCGCGAGCGCAAGGCGGTTTTTTCCAGTAAGCGAGTATTTACTTCAACAATACGCTGCTTCGTTTGCGCCAGGCGTGATGCCTGTTCTTGCTGATGTTCCCACAGCGGGCGGAGCTGGGATGCGGGTTGCGCGAGCTGGAGCTTTGCCAGATCGGGGGCCGCATCAGTCAGCGCCTGTTGCGTCTGCTGCTGTAAGGTCGCGGCGCGCTGCTGTTCGCGGATAAGCTCCTCGTTGCGCGTAAGCCACTGAAATTCTTTCTGGTGGCTCTGCTGCTGCGCCAGCAGGCTTTTCTCTTCGTCAGTAAGTGCCTGCAAACTTTGCTGCAACTGCTGCTGCTGTTCTTCACTCAACAGGACAACGCCCGCCGCTTGCGCTTCGCACATCTCAAGCGCATTGCGCGCGGCTTTGTGTTTTTCAAACACCATGGCGGAAATCTGGCCGTAGATCTCGGTGCCGGTAAGTTCCTCGAGCAGCTCCGCGCGATCGCTCGGTTTGGCGTTCAGGAAGGCGGCAAACTGTCCCTGAGAGAGCAGCATCGAGCGGGTAAAACGGCCGTAGTCCAGCCCGGTAAGTGCTGCCGTTTGTTCCAGTTTATCCGTCACTTTGTCGGCGAGGATTTTTCCGTCCTCGCAGCGTGCCAGCTCCACGCGCGGGGCCTGCAGGTTCCCGTCAGGCTGGTTGCGCGCACGGTTCTGGCTCCAGAACGCGCGATAGGCGATGCCCTTTACCTCGAACTCCACTTCCGCCAGGCACTCGGCGGTGTCGCGCGTCATCAGGTCGTTTTGCGCCTGAGAGACCTTTTGCAGTCGTGGCGTTTCGTGGTAAAGCGCCAGACAGATGGCGTCGAGCAGGGTGGTTTTCCCGGCACCGGTGGCACCGGTAATGGCAAACAGCCCGTTGCTGGCAAACGGCTCAGCGGTAAAGTCGATTTTCCACTCGCCCTTGAGCGAGTTCAGGTTTTTCAGGCGCAGGCTGAGAATTTTCATGCGTTTTCTCCCTCATCGTTAAGCGCATGCAGGGTATGCGTGAACAGCTCGTTGAGCCTTACTCGCTTCGCGTCGTCAATCTCTTCCTGAGACAACCGGCGCTCAAACACCTCTTCGACCCGCAGTTCACTGAGCGTTTCACGCTGCGCACCTGACAGAATTTTCTCGCGCTGCTCCCGGCTGCGGCGAACCAGTAAGACCTCGACGGGCAGATCGTCCGTCAGTGCCTGAATTTTCCTTTGCATATCATGCAGGTAGTCATCGGTGGTGATTTCGATATCCAGCCAGACGGGCGGAACCTGCTCGACACCACGCCACTGCTCAAGCTGTTCAGTGATGGCCGCCAGATCGCCTTTTAGCACCGCCAGCGGCTGGGTGACGGGCACGTCCAGCGTCTCGACAGCGCTGAGTTTTCCGTCGGTAAAACTGACCAGATGCACGGATTTGGCTTTGCCTGTTTCATCGAAGCTGAGTGAAATGGGCGAGCCGCAATAGCGGATATGCTCGCAGCCGCCGACGATCTGCGCCCGGTGAATGTGCCCGAGCGCGATGTAGTCGGCAGGCGGGAAGTTCTGCGCCGGGAAGGCATCCAGCGTGCCGATATAGATGTCACGTACGGCGTCACTTTTACTGGCACCCACGGTGGTGAGATGCCCGGTCGCGATCACCGGGATTGCCGCTTCGCCGCGCAGGGCGCAGGCATCGGTATGCTGCTGGTGATAATAATCAGTGATAGCCTGTAATAAATGCTGTTGCTTTTCGCCGCCGGAAAGTCCCGCCTGGCTTTGCACAATATCGCGCGGACGCAAAAACGGAATGGGACACAGCACCGCCCCCGGCGTACCGTCGCGTTTTTTCAGGATCTGCGGGGCATGTCCGGCGCTGGCCACCACGGTGGTATTGAGAAACGCCAGAATATCGCGGGATTCATTCAGCGTGGCCACAGAATCGTGGTTTCCGGCGACAATCACCAGATGACAGCCGGTCTGCTGCAGATTCACCACGAAACGGTTATAGAGCTCACGCGCATAGCTCGGTGGGGAACCGGTATCGAAGATGTCACCCGCGACAATAATCGCATCGACGTCATGCGATTGTGCCGTCTCCAGCAGCCAGTTCAGGAAGGCTTCGTGCTCCGCCGCCCGGCTTTTGCTGTAAAAGTTTTGACCCAGATGCCAGTCTGAAGTGTGAAGTATGCGCATAGCTGATCCGTGGCGAAAAGAGTTGATGACGATTATAAACTTTCAGGGGATGGAAAATAACCGCTGTAATAAAACAACAGTTTGCCATTTATGGTGGTAATGTTTTTCATAAATCTGTCATAAATCTGACGCATAATGACGCCGCATTACAAACTTGTAACTTAAATAAGATAAGACAGGGCAAAGTATGGCGAGACGTATTCTGGTCGTAGAAGATGAAGCTCCAATTCGTGAAATGGTGTGCTTCGTGCTCGAACAAAATGGCTTCCAGCCGGTTGAAGCGGAAGATTATGACAGCGCGGTGAACCAGCTGAATGAACCCTGGCCCGATCTGATTCTGCTTGACTGGATGTTGCCTGGCGGCTCTGGACTGCAGTTTATCAAACATCTTAAACGTGAAGCGATGACCCGCGATATTCCGGTGGTCATGCTGACTGCGCGCGGTGAAGAAGAGGATCGCGTGCGCGGTCTGGAAACCGGCGCGGACGATTACATCACCAAGCCGTTCTCCCCCAAAGAACTGGTTGCTCGTATCAAAGCCGTTATGCGCCGCATTTCGCCGATGGCGGTAGAAGAGGTGATTGAGATGCAGGGCCTGAGCCTTGACCCTACCTCACACCGCGTGATGACGGGCGAAAATCCCCTCGACATGGGGCCTACCGAATTCAAACTCCTGCACTTCTTTATGACCCACCCTGAACGTGTCTACAGTCGCGAGCAGTTGCTGAATAACGTCTGGGGAACTAACGTGTATGTGGAAGACCGGACGGTTGATGTGCATATTCGCCGCCTGCGTAAAGCGCTGGAGCTGAGCGGTCACGATCGCATGGTGCAGACGGTCCGCGGTACGGGTTATCGTTTTTCGACCCGTTTCTGAACAGTGACAGGAGTGTGACGCGTGCTGGAACGTCTGTCATGGAAAAGGCTCGTCTTTGAACTGATCTTATGCTGTATTCCGGCCTTCATTCTGGGGGCCATCGTTGGGCATCTGCCGTGGTTTTTGCTGGCGGCAGTGACCGGGTTATTAGTCTGGCATTTCTGGAACTTACTGCGCCTCTCCTGGTGGCTGTGGGTGGACAGAAGCATGACCCCTCCGCCGGGAAGCGGCAGCTGGGAACCGCTGCTGTATGGCCTGCACCAGATGCAGATGCGTAATAAAAAACGTCGTCGCGAGCTGGGAAGCTTAATCAAACGCTTTCGCAGCGGCGCAGAGTCGCTGCCGGATGCCGTCATTCTGACCACTGAAGAAGGTACGATTTTCTGGTGTAACGGTCTGGCGCAACAGCTTCTGGGCCTGCGCTGGCCGGACGATAATGGGCAAAATATTCTTAACCTGCTGCGTTATCCGGAGTTCACGCTGTATCTGAAAAAGCGTGATTTTACGGGGCCGCACAATCTGAGGCTCAATAACGGGCGTCATCTGGAAATCCGCGTGATGCCTTACAGCGATCGGCAGTGGCTGATGGTGGCGCGGGATGTCACCCAGATGCACCAGTTGGAAGGGGCGAGACGCAACTTCTTCGCGAACGTGAGCCACGAATTACGCACCCCGTTGACCGTGCTTCAGGGCTACCTGGAGATGATGCAGGAGCAAACGCTCGAAGGTGCGCCGCGTGAAAAAGCGCTGCACACCATGCGCGAGCAAACGCACCGTATGGAAGGCCTGGTCAAGCAGCTGCTGACGCTCTCGAAGATTGAAGCCGCACCTTCACTGGCACTGAATGACACCATCGATGTGCCGATGATGCTGCGGGTGGTGGAGCGGGAAGCGCAAACGTTAAGCCATAAAAAACATCAAATTAGCGTTGAGGTCGACAGCACCCTGAAGGTGCTCGGCAGTGAAGATGAACTGCGCAGCGCCATCTCCAACCTGGTGTATAACGCGGTGAATCATACGCCGGAAGGGACCCATATCGTGGTGCGCTGGCAGCGTGTTACCGCGGGCGCTGAGTTTAGCGTTGAGGACAACGGGCCGGGGATTGCCCCTGAGCACATACCGCGTCTGACCGAGCGATTCTACCGTGTGGATAAGGCGCGCTCGCGGCAGACCGGGGGAAGCGGCCTGGGGCTGGCGATTGTGAAACACGCGGTGAATCATCATGAAAGCCGTCTTGATATTCAGAGTACGCTGGGTAAAGGAACCCGCTTCAGCTTTGTTATTCCGGAACGATTAATTGCCAAAAAGATCGCCTGACGGCAGGCGTGTCATTTTACCTTTCCACGGGCCAGCATTTGCTGGCCCGTTTGCTTTGCAGTCAAGCGAAACGCGTGTGAATATTATACGGTTGATGCTTTTTTGTTCGCATGATTAGCCATGGGTTTTTCTTATAATTAGTGCATTGTGCTGGTCTGTTTTTTCATACTGGCATATTGTTCTGGTTTTACGATCCCTCCTTGCCTTTAAACGTTATAAGCGTTTAAATTGCCCCCCAGATACTGTCAGACCGACTGTATTTGCGTGGTAAATCGAAAAACTATTCTTCTCCACGCCAGGACGGGAGCATTTCCCGCTGAAATTGAGCAAATTTTCCGCTGTATCGTCCCGTCAGGGATGGCGAAAATCTCAACGTTTTCAACACCACATCCACAGGCAGTAAGATTTTATGACCCATCACTTAAAATCGCGTGACATCATCGCGCTGGGCTTTATGACATTTGCGCTGTTCGTTGGCGCAGGTAACATCATTTTCCCTCCAATGGTTGGCTTACAGGCGGGTGAACACGTCTGGACAGCTGCGTTTGGCTTCCTGATTACTGCCGTGGGTCTACCGGTCCTCACCGTTGTCGCGCTGGCAAAAGTCGGTGGCGGCGTGGACAGCCTCAGCACCCCGATTGGCAAAGTGGCTGGCGTTCTGTTGGCGACCGTCTGCTATCTGGCCGTGGGTCCGCTGTTTGCGACCCCGCGTACGGCGACCGTTTCCTTTGAAGTGGGGATTGCTCCGCTGACGGGTGACGGCGCGATGCCGCTGTTTATCTACAGCCTGATCTACTTCGCGATTGTGATTCTGGTTTCTCTCTATCCGGGCAAATTGCTGGATACCGTCGGTAACTTCCTGGCGCCGCTGAAAATTGTGGCCCTGATCGTGCTGGCGGTAGCCGCTATCGTCTGGCCTGCAGGCCCGATTAGCGACGCGATGGACGCCTATAAAAATGCGGCGTTCTCCAACGGCTTTGTGAACGGCTATCTGACGATGGATACGCTGGGCGCGATGGTGTTTGGTATCGTTATCGTCAATGCCGCGCGTTCCCGCGGCGTGACTGAAGCGCGCCTGCTGACTCGCTATACCATCTGGGCTGGCCTGATGGCCGGTGTGGGTCTGACGCTGCTGTATCTGGCACTGTTCCGCCTGGGTTCCGACAGCGCCATGCTGGTCGATCAGAACGCCAACGGTGCAGCTATCCTGCACGCTTACGTTCAGCACACCTTCGGTGGTGCGGGCAGCATGCTGCTGGCGGCGCTGATTTTCCTGGCGTGTCTGGTAACCGCAGTGGGCCTGACCTGCGCCTGTGCAGAGTTCTTCGCACAGTATCTGCCGCTCTCTTACCGCACCCTAGTGTTTATCCTCGGCATCTTCTCTATGGCGGTGTCCAACCTCGGTCTGAGCCACCTGATTCAGGTCTCGATTCCGGTACTGACGGCGATTTATCCGCCGTGTATCGTGCTGGTGGTGCTTAGCTTTACTCGCCCGTGGTGGAACAACTCGTCGCGAATTATTGCGCCAGCCATGTTTATCAGCCTGATTTTTGGTATCCTTGACGGGATTAAAGCATCAGCTTTCGCAGACATTCTGCCTGCATGGACACAGCGTCTGCCGCTGTCTGAGCAAGGCCTGGCCTGGCTGATGCCTACCGTTGTTGCACTGGTTCTGGCGATTATCTGGGACCGTGCTGCAGGGCGTCAGGTCGCATCGAACGCCCATTAATCAACGGCAACAAACTGTTTAACCACGGGGCTTAAGGCCCCGTGGTTTTTTGTTTTTTTCGTGTTGAATGGCAAGATTTAAATGGAAAGCACTAACAAACTTAAACGTGGATTGAGCACGCGCCACATCCGCTTTATGGCGCTGGGCTCGGCTATCGGCACCGGTCTTTTTTATGGCTCGGCAGATGCCATCAAAATGGCCGGTCCAAGCGTTCTGCTGGCGTACATCATCGGCGGCGTGGCGGCCTATATCATCATGCGCGCGCTGGGTGAGATGTCGGTTCACAACCCGTCTGCCAGCTCCTTCTCGCGCTACGCGCAGGAAAACTTAGGCCCGCTGGCCGGGTTTATCACCGGCTGGACCTACTGCTTTGAAATCCTGATTGTGGCGATTGCCGACGTGACCGCGTTTGGCATTTATATGGGCGTCTGGTTCCCGGCGGTGCCACACTGGATATGGGTGCTGAGCGTGGTGCTGATTATCTGCGCCGTCAACCTGATGAGCGTGAAGGTGTTTGGTGAGCTGGAGTTCTGGTTCTCCTTCTTTAAAGTCGCGACCATTATCATCATGATCCTCGCCGGTTTCGGCATCATCATCTGGGGTATTGGTAACGGCGGCCAGCCGACCGGTATCCACAACCTGTGGAGCAACGGCGGCTTCTTCAGTAACGGCTGGCTCGGCATGGTGATGTCGCTCCAGATGGTCATGTTTGCCTACGGCGGTATCGAGATAATCGGTATTACCGCTGGTGAAGCGAAAGACCCGGAGAAATCCATTCCGCGCGCCATCAACTCGGTGCCGATGCGTATTCTGGTGTTCTACGTGGGTACGCTGTTCGTGATCATGTCCATCTACCCGTGGAACCAGGTGGGCACCAACGGTAGCCCGTTTGTTCTGACCTTCCAGCACATGGGCATCGCCTTTGCCGCCAGCATTCTCAACTTTGTGGTGCTGACCGCGTCGCTTTCCGCGATCAACAGCGACGTCTTTGGTGTGGGCCGTATGCTTCACGGCATGGCGGAGCAGGGCAGCGCGCCGAAGGTGTTCGCCAAAACCTCACGCCGCGGCACGCCGTGGGTGACCGTCGTGGTCATGACCGTAGCGCTGCTGTTCTCGGTGTACCTGAACTACATCATGCCGGAGAACGTCTTCCTGGTGATCGCATCGCTGGCGACCTTCGCGACGGTGTGGGTGTGGATTATGATCCTGCTGTCGCAGATTGCCTTCCGCCGCCGCCTGTCGCCGGATGAGGCGAAAGCGCTGAAGTTCAAAGTCCCGGGCGGCGTGGCAACCACCGTCGTTGGGCTGATCTTCCTGGTGTTTATCATTGGCCTGATTGGCTACCACCCGGACACTCGTATTTCCCTTTACGTGGGCTTCGCGTGGATTGTCCTGCTGCTGGTGGGCTGGATGTTCAAATGCCGCCGCGACCGTCAGCTGGCGGAAGCACAGTAACATTCTTTTTTTCCCTCTCCCCGTGGGAGAGGGAATTTTGCCTCCTCCCCCGTCCTCCTCCCCCAATAAATCACGTCATGGTGAGCTATCCTTAACCACCCTGTGGCAAGGTGACGTCAATTTCATCAAAGGGGATTCGTGATGTTAAATGCCTGGCACCTTCCGGTTGCCCCATTTGTTAAGCAAAACAAAGACAACCTTGTGATTACGCTCTGGCTGGCGGGGGAAAATCAGCCTGAACGGGTGACGCTCCGCGCTGAAATAGATAACGAAGAGACCGGCCTAAAAATGCACAAGCTGCGCAGCCAGCCGCAGCCGGGGATCACGGCGTGGCGGGCGAATATCGACCTGAATAGCGGACAGCCGCGTCGCCGTTACAGCTTCAAACTGCTGTGGAATAACCGTCAGCTGTGGTTTACCCCGCAGGGGTTTAGCCGTTTCCCGCCCGCACGGCTGGAGCAGTATGCGGTCGATTACCCGGATAACGGCCCGCAGTGGGTTAACGATCAGGTCTTTTACCAGATTTTCCCGGACCGCTTTGCGCGCAGCGAAAAGCGCACCGCACAGCAGGATAAGGTTTATTACCACCACGCGGCGGGTCACGACGTCATTATGAAAGCGTGGGATGACCCGGTGACGGCGCAGGCTGGCGGCTCGACCTTTTACGGCGGCGATCTCGACGGCATCAGCGAAAAACTGCCGTACCTGAAAAAGCTTGGCGTGACGGCGCTGTATCTCAACCCCGTATTTAAAGCCCCGAGCGTGCACAAATACGATACCGAAGATTATCGCCACGTTGACGCGCAGTTTGGCGGTGACGAGGCGCTGCTGCGCCTGCGCAAGAACACCCAAAACGAAGGCATGCGCCTGATTCTGGACGGCGTGTTCAACCACAGCGGAGATTCCCACGCCTGGTTTGACCGCCATAATCAGTCGATGGGCGGGGCATGCCATAACCCGGACTCGCCGCAGCGCGACTGGTACAGCTTTAACGAAGAGGGCCGCGCGCTGGACTGGCTGGGCTACCCGAGCCTGCCGAAGCTGGATTTCCAGTCGCCAACGCTCGTGAATGAAATCTACGGCGGCGAAGACAGCATCGTCCGTCACTGGCTGAAGGCGCCGTGGAATATGGACGGCTGGCGGCTGGACGTGGTGCATATGCTGGGTGAAGCGGGCGGGGCGCGGAATAACCTTCAGCACGTCGCCGGGATTACGCGCTCGGCAAAAGCGGCCCAGCCGGAGGCGTTCGTCTTTGGCGAGCACTTTGGCGACGCGCGCCAGTGGCTGCAGAACGATGCGGAAGATGCGGCGATGAACTATCGCGGCTTTACCTTCCCGCTGTGGGGATTCCTCGCTAACACCGATATCTCCTACGATCCGAACCATATAGACGCTGAAACCTGCATGGCGTGGATGGAGAACTATCGCGCCGGTCTGTCTCATCAGCAGCAGCTGCGGATGTTTAACCAGCTCGATAGCCACGACACCGCACGCTTTAAATCCCTGCTCGGCAAGGATGTGGCGCGTCTGCCGCTGGCGGTGACCTGGCTCTTTACCTGGCCTGGGGTGCCGTGTATTTATTACGGCGACGAAGTGGGGCTGGACGGCAACAACGATCCGTTCTGCCGCAAAACCTTCCCGTGGGAGCCGGCGAAACAGGACAAGGTGCTGTTCAGCCTGTATCAGCGGCTGGCGAAGCTGCGTAAACAGAATCAGGCTCTGCGCTACGGTGGCTGTCAGGTGGTCTATGCGCACGATAACGTGGTGGTGTTTGCCCGCGTCTATAACCAGCAACGCGTGCTGATCGCCATCAACCGGGGCGAGGCCTGCGAAGTGGTGCTGGATGATTCACCGCTGCTGAAGGTGGCGACATGGAAAATTAAAGAGGGCAAGGCGACGATACAGGACGGCGTGCTGGCGCTGCCTGCGGTATCCGCTACGATCTGGTTCGGCAGCTAAGAGCTGTTAATGTTTCCACCTTTTAAGATGGCGCAAATGCAACTATTTGTGTCAATCTTAACGGATCGTTTACGGTGAAGGTGGAAACATGGACGAGCTTTACATCCTTGGCTGTTTGTTCCTGGTTTTTGCGCTGGGCGTTGCGCCGGTGCTTGCGGTTATCGGCTTTAACCGAAGCACGGCGGCGAAACAGGAGATCGCCCGGCTACGCCAGCGCATTGAGGCGTTAGAGCAGCGCGGCGTGCCTGAAAGCGCGCCGGAGCCGGTGCCGGTGCAAGCCACCGCACAGGTGGCTGTGACCGCGCCGGTGGTTGAGGACGCTCCCACGCCTGTCGACCCCTGGCGCCCCGATACTCCCACTGCCGTGGCAAAACTCGCTCCGGCCCCGGCGCCTGCGGCAAAACAGCCTTCTGCCTTTGGCGGCATACTGACGTCGCTGGTGCGCTGGTTCATGCAGGGTAATCCGCTGGCGAAGCTTGGGATCCTGCTGCTCTTCCTCGGTCTCTCTTTCCTGCTGCGCTATACCGTCGAACATTCCCTGTTCCCGCTTGAGCTGCGCCTCGTGGCAACGGCGCTGTTTGCCATCGTTCTGCTGGCGGTTGGGTGGCGGCTGCGGCACAGGCAGCGTGTCTATGCGCTGATCCTCCAGGGCGGGGCGACCGGCGTGCTCTACCTGACGGTGTTTGGCGCATTCCGGCTCTGGCAAATGCTGCCGATGACGCTGGCCTTTGCGCTTCTGGTGGTGATATGCGCGGCGAGCGTCGGGCTGGCGGTGCTGCAGAAGGCGCTGAGCCTCGCCATGCTGGCGAGCCTCGGCGGGTATCTTGCGCCGCTGCTGTTGTCCACCGGGGGCGGTAGCTTTGTGGCACTGTTCTCTTTCTATCTTCTGCTTTCCATCGGCATTCTCGCGATCAGCATCTGGCAGCACTGGCGCGAGCTGAATCTGCTCGGGCTGCTGTTTACGTTCGGCGTGGGCGGCCTGTGGGGGCTGAATGACTACCAGCCTGAAAACTACTGGGTATGCCAGCTGTTCCTGATTGCCAATACGCTGATATTCGGCGTCCTGAGCGTGGCGCTGTCGCTGCGGGCGCAGGAGAAAGGGAAGCAAATTATTGACGGCGTGCTGCTGTTTGCTCCGCCGCTGATCGGTTTCGGGATGCAGTACGGCATGACCCGGCACTGGGAATATGGCCCGGCCCTGAGCGCGCTGGGGTACGGCGCATTTTATCTTACCCTCGCGTTCCTTGCCCTGCGGCGCTATCCCTCCATCGGACGACCGCTGGTCATGGCCGCGCTGGCCATCGGTGGCGGGTTCGCGACGCTCGCCATTCCGCTGGCGCTGTCGGCGCGCTGGACGGCGATGGCCTGGGCGCTGGAGGGGCTGGGTATCCTCTGGCTGGGCGTGCAGCAGCACCAGCGTCGCATGAGCTATAGCGGCACGGCGCTGCTGGTGCTGGCGCTCGGCAGCGCGCTGTGGGCGCAAGCGAACGGCGTGACGTCGCTGAGCCTGCTGCTGATCTTCTCCATCCTCAGTCTTTGCTGGCTGGCTGCGGCCTGGCTGTGGCGGACTCTCTTCCTGCCGGTCAGCTGGGCGCTGCTGGCCGGTGGGCTGCTGTTCTGGCTGGTGGCGCTCTTGGGCGCATCGGGGCTGGTGATGACGCAGGAATTACCGATTCTGGCGGGCGTGCTGGCGCTGACGGCGGCGTCGGTCTGGGGCTGGCGGCAGGTGGCTGCGCGTTTAGCGTGGCGGGAGCTGGATGCCAGCAAATGGCTGCTGTGGGCGGTTATGCTGCTGATGGTGGGGTATCAGCTTTGGCACCAGCAGATCGTTGCCGCCGGCTGGTCAAATCTGGCCTGGTGCGTTGCGCTTCCTGCTGCGCTGATGCTGCTGTGGCGCGACGGTGAAAGACTCCTGCCGCGCATCGCGATGGGGCTACATTTGTCGCTGTTCTGGATGATTTTGCTGGCGCTGGCCGCTGAGCTTTTCTGGTTTGCCCGGTCGTTGCCGTGGGGCATGGCGGCCTGGGGCAGCGGCTTAGCGATGGCAGCAGGCGGCGGGGTGATTATGGCGCTCTCTGCAGCCGTACGGCGTCGCGGGTGGCCGTTCCGGGAGTGGCCTGCGCTCTACGCCTGCCTGGCACCGCTCCCCGTGGTTGTGGCGCTGCTGGTATTGCTGGTGGTGACCAATTTCCAGGACGGCGTGGTCTATCGTCAGACCTGGCTGCCGCTAGTAAACCCGCTTGAGGAAGGCGCGGCGTTCGCGTTGCTGGGGCTGGTGGTCTTTTATCGGGCTGTGAATCGCTACTACCCGGCATGGCTCTCGCAGGCCCGCCCGTGGCCTGCCGTCGCGATGATGGCATTTGGCTTCTGGTGGCTGAACGGTGCGCTGATGCGCGCGCTGGCCTGGTACGGCGACGTGGCCTGGAATATGGCATCGCTGTGGGATTCGCGGCTTATCCAGACCAGTTTTGCCCTGTTCTGGATGCTGAGCGCGCTGGTGGTCATGATCCATGCCACCCGTCGGGCTTCCCGGCAGGAGTGGCTTTGCGGTGCCGCGCTGCTGGGTGTGGTAATGGTTAAACTGATGCTGGTGGACAGCGCGGGCGGAGGCGGTTTGTCGCGTGCGGTGGCGTTTATCGGCGTGGCGATACTGGTTCTGATCGTGGGGTATTTCTCCCCGCTGCCGCCCAAAACAGGAGATGAAAAATGAAATGGATGAAAGCGGTAGCCTGTACCGCGCTGCTGGCGCTTTCCGGCCCGGCGCTATGCGACGAGGGGCAAACGGAATCGCCCCGCGACTATGCTTTTGGTTTTTCACTCGATACGTCGGTTCCTTCCCAGTGGTATCGGGTGATGCTGCCGCTGGCCGTCTATGAGCAAAGCACGTCGCCGGATCTGCACGATGTCCGCGTCTTTAACCAGTCGGGCGAGCCGGTTCCCTTCAGCCTGGTCAGCGCGACGCGTCCGCAGGCCCCAGCGCAATCCACCGCGCTGCGCCTCTTCCCGCTGGACGCCTCGCCGCTTGCGGCTTCGCGAGGATCCGGTGACAGCGATAAGATCCTGCTCCGTTCCCGAAACGGCGTTGAGATTGTGCTGGAAGGACAAAAAGCCGCCGCAGCCGGGCAACATTATCTGCTGACCCTGCCTGAGCAGGCGACGGAAGAGATGGCCCTATCCCAGCTGCAGCTGCTCTGGAATACCCCTCAGACACCGTGGCAGGGAACGGCGTCGGTCTATTACAGCGAGGATCTTAAGCGCTGGTATACCCTGCGCGAGGATATGCCATTGCTGGACGTCGTCAGCGGCCAGGATCGTCTTAAGCTCGATCGGATCGATACCGATGCGGTTTTATCTCCCGATGCGAATCGCTATCTCATGGTGGTGCTGAATACAAAAAGCCAGGGGATAACCTTGACCGGCGTAAACGCAATTAGCGCACCTGCGCAGGCGGCCCCGGAAGTGGTCAATCTTGAGGGAGAAGGGAAGATGTTATCGACAAGTGAAGCGCAGTGGCACTGGGCGCGCCCGCAGCCGCTGAGTGCTGTCAGCATCTCACTGAATGGCGATGGCGTCCTTCCCGTGGAGATAGCGTGGCGGAGTTCGGAAAAAGACGCGTGGCACCCCCTGAAGAAAGAGGTTCTGTACCGTCTGGAGGGGAAAACGTCGCCACCGGTTTCGCTTCACGGGGGGCTTGTGCAGGCAGTGAAAATCACGACGCTGAACGCGCGTCTGCCAGAATACCTGCCGAGCGTGACGGGACATCGCGACCGCTACGATCTGGTGTTCAACGCGCAGGGGAAAGCGCCGTACGTGCTCGCCTGGGGCAACGGTGCCGCAAAGCCTGCCAGCGTGGAGCCCGGCATGCTGATCCCGGCCGACCTGCGCAAGACCTATGATATGGCGAACCTGCCGCAGGCCGACATTCGTGATGATGTCGCGTTAGGCGGCGAGGGGCGCCTGACCGCTACCTCTGCGGCCGAGCGGGAGAGCAGGATGAACACGCTGCTGGTATGGGGCGTGCTGATTGCAGGGGTGATTCTGCTGGCGGGCATGGCCTGGCGCATCTGGCGAGAGACGCAGCGTAAGGCATAAAAAAAGGCCCGCATAAGCGGGCCTTTTTCGTAAACCGTGCCGATTACAGGCTGGATACGTTCTCAGACAGGTATTTAGCCACGCCGTCTGGAGACGCGTTCATACCTTCTTTTCCTTTTTCCCACTGAGCCGGGCACACTTCGCCGTGCTCTTCGTGGAACTGCAGCGCGTCAACCATGCGCAGCATTTCGTCGATGTTACGACCCAGCGGCAGATCGTTCACAACCTGGTGACGAACGATGCCGTTTGCGTCGATCAGGAAAGAACCACGCAGGGCAACGCCAGCGTCCGGATGTTCGATACCGTAAGCCTGCTGGATTTCGCGTTTGATGTCCGCAACCATTGCGTATTTCACCGCACCGATGCCGCCATTTTCGACAGGGGTGTTACGCCATGCGTTGTGTACAAACTCAGAGTCGAAGGAGACGCCAACCACTTCCACGCCACGCTTCTGGAATTCTTCATAACGTTTGTCGAACGCGATCAGCTCAGACGGGCAAACGAAAGTGAAGTCCATTGGCCAGAAGAACAGAACGGTCGCTTTACCGTTGGTGTGCTGTTTGAAGTTGAAGTTTTCAACGATTTCACCGTTGCCCAGAACTGCTGCAGCTGTAAAATCCGGAGCCGGACGAGTTACCAGAACCATATGATTCTCCTGTAGATACTAAGGTTATTTGGAACGCAACGCGGGCCAGTATAGAGAGTGTTCGGGAATAAGACAAAGAGGTGGTGACAATCGTTCCGCCAGCTTTTACCTATCAATCATACCGGCATCACAGTTCTTTATTTTTCGCCTGCGTCATCATGCGCGGGTAAAACTGCCAGAAACGCGTTTCCAGCGCATCGTAATGTTCATCCAGGTCATACCAGGAGTCGCGTAGCGCATCCAGACGCGGGCGGCGGCTCGCCATCCCATTCAGCACGTTCTGGATGAAATCCATCTCGCCGTAGCGCTCCAGCCAGCGTTCCGACCACAGGTAGTTATTCAGATTCACAAATCGCGGCGGTGAGTCCGGTAAAATAATCGACACCTGCTGATGGGCATAGCGCACAAATTCGGGCAGCGGCATCTCCGGCGACAGCTGTTCCCAGTGGCGCGACAGGAAGTGATCCCACATCACATCAAGCGTGATCGGCGCAACGCGGCGCGTCTCAGGGCGAAACCACGCTTTGGCTTCCGTCACTTCCGGCAGGTTATCGGTCAGCACGTCGATGCGGCGGTGCATAAAAATTCCGTCGACAACCTCAGGGGAATATGCTTCTGCGGGGTTGCCGCGTACAAAATCGGCCAGCAAATTGCCGGAAAGGGAGCTGTCAGCGAGGTGTGCGAGATGCAGGTGAGCGAGAAAATTCATGCGTTTTATTTGTCCGGGGGCGGCTAGTTGTTGCAGCAAAAGGGTGTGAGCACTAGACTATGCCGCCTGTTTTTAAGTCACGAGTATACGTCATGCGCGTCGCCGATTTCTCCTTTGAACTACCTGAATCCCTGATTGCTCACTATCCCATGCCTGAGCGAAGCAGCTGTCGCTTACTGTCACTGGATGGGCCGACGGGCGAGCTGACGCACGGTACTTTCACCGATTTGCTCGACAAGCTCAACCCTGGCGATCTGCTGGTCTTTAACAACACCCGCGTGATCCCGGCGCGCCTGTTTGGCCGTAAAGCCAGCGGCGGCAAGATTGAAGTGCTGGTCGAACGTATGCTCGATGATAAACGTATTCTGGCACATATTCGCGCATCCAAAGCGCCGAAGCCGGGCGCTGAGCTGCTGCTGGGCGATGACGAGAGCATCAAAGCGACCATGACCGCGCGTCACGACGCGCTGTTTGAGGTGGCGTTTGACGACGAGCGCACGGTGCTCGATATCCTGAACGCCATCGGCCATATGCCGCTGCCGCCGTACATTGAGCGTCCGGACGAAGAGGCCGACCGCGAGCTGTATCAGACCGTCTACAGCCAGAAGCCGGGTGCCGTAGCCGCACCAACCGCGGGTCTGCACTTTGATGAGCCGCTGCTGGAAAAACTGCGCGCGAAGGGCATTGAGATGGCGTTTGTGACGCTGCACGTCGGTGCGGGCACTTTCCAGCCGGTGCGCGTGGACAGCATTGAAGACCACATCATGCACTCTGAATACGCCGAAGTACCGCAAGAGGTTGTGGATGCGGTGCTGGCGGCGAAAGGCCGCGGTAGCCGCGTGATTGCTGTGGGCACAACTTCCGTGCGTTCGCTTGAGAGCGCCGCGCAGGCCGCGAAAAGCGATCTTATCGAGCCGTTCTTTGGCGATACGCAGATCTTTATCTACCCGGGCTATCAGTACAAAGTCATTGATGCGCTGGTGACCAACTTCCATCTGCCTGAATCGACGCTGATTATGCTGGTTTCCGCGTTTGCCGGTTATCAGCATACGATGAACGCCTACAAGTCTGCGGTAGAACAAAAATATCGCTTTTTTAGCTACGGGGACGCGATGTTTATCACGTACAATCCGCAGGCTTTGAATGAGCGTGTCGGGGAATAAGTCCGCGGCACCGTTTTACAACGTTGGACTGTTTTTCTGACGTCGGAGAAAAAATGAAATTTGAACTCGATACCACCGATGGCCGCGCGCGTCGCGGTCGCCTGGTGTTTGATCGCGGCGTGGTTGAAACCCCCGCGTTTATGCCTGTGGGCACGTACGGCACCGTAAAAGGGATGACGCCGGAAGAAGTTGAAGCCACTGGCGCACAGATTATCCTCGGTAACACCTTCCACCTGTGGCTGCGTCCGGGTCAGGAGATCATGAAGCTCCACGGCGACCTGCATGACTTCATGCAGTGGAAAGGTCCCATCCTGACCGACTCCGGCGGCTTCCAGGTATTCAGCCTGGGCGATATCCGCAAGATCACCGAAAAGGGCGTTCATTTCCGTAACCCAATCAACGGCGATCCGATTTTCCTCGATCCCGAAAAATCGATGGAGATTCAGTACGATCTCGGCTCCGACATCGTAATGATCTTCGACGAATGTACGCCGTACCCGGCGGACTGGGACTACGCCAAGCGCTCCATGGAAATGTCCCTGCGCTGGGCGCAGCGCAGCCGCGACCGTTTTGACTCCTTACAGAACAAAAATGCGCTGTTCGGCATCATCCAGGGCAGCGTTTACGAAGATTTACGCGATATCTCCGTTAAAGGTCTGGTAGAGATAGGTTTTGATGGCTACGCTGTCGGCGGTTTGGCTGTGGGTGAGCCGAAGGAAGACATGCATCGCATTCTGGAACATGTCTGCCCGCAAATCCCGGCGGATAAACCACGATACCTGATGGGAGTGGGTAAACCAGAAGACCTGGTTGAAGGCGTTCGTCGCGGCATTGATATGTTCGACTGCGTCATGCCAACCCGCAACGCGCGTAACGGTCATCTGTTCGTAACCGATGGCGTGGTGAAAATCCGTAACGCGAAGCATAAGAGTGACACCAGCCCGCTCGATTCCGAGTGCGATTGCTATACCTGTCGCAATTATTCTCGCGCGTATCTGCATCATCTCGATCGTTGTAACGAGATTTTGGGCGCGCGTCTCAATACCATTCATAATCTTCGTTATTATCAGCGCTTAATGGCTGGTTTACGTAAGGCTATCGAAGAGGGTAAATTAGAGAGCTTCGTGACCGATTTCTACCAACGTCAGGGCCGGGATGTCCCACCTTTGAACGTTGATTAATTTTAATAATGAGGGAATTTGAATGAGCTTTTTTATTTCTGATGCGGTAGCAGCAACAGGTGCTCCAGCGCAGGGCAGCCCGATGTCTCTGATTCTGATGCTGGTTGTGTTTGGTCTGATCTTCTACTTCATGATCCTGCGTCCACAGCAGAAGCGCACCAAAGAGCACAAAAACCTGATGAACTCCATTGCGAAAGGCGATGAAGTACTGACCAACGGTGGCCTGGTCGGTCGCGTGACCAAAGTAGCGGAAAGCGGCTACATTGCAATCGCGCTGAACGACACCACTGAAGTGGTTATCAAACGTGACTTCGTAGCTGCCGTTCTGCCGAAAGGCACCATGAAGGCGCTGTAATCCCAACTTTTCCCAAAGGGAACTGCCGTGTTAAACCGTTATCCTTTGTGGAAGTACATCATGCTGGTCGTCGTGATTATCGTCGGCCTGCTGTACGCGCTTCCCAACCTGTATGGTGAGGATCCGGCCGTTCAAATCACTGGCGCGCGCGGTGTCGCCGCCAGTGAGCAAACGCTGATCCAGGTCCAGAAAACGTTACAAGAAGAAAAAATTACCGCTAAGTCTGTGGCACTGGAAGAGGGCGCAATTCTTGCTCGCTTCGACACCACCGACACGCAGCTCCGCGCCCGTGAAGCGCTGATGGGCGTGCTGGGTGATAAGTATGTCGTGGCGCTTAACCTTGCTCCTGCAACCCCGCGTTGGCTGGCTGCGCTGAACGCAGAGCCAATGAAACTCGGTCTTGACCTGCGTGGCGGCGTTCACTTCCTGATGGAAGTGGATATGGATACCGCGCTTGGCAAGCTGCAGGAACAGAACATCGACAGCCTGCGCAGCGATCTGCGTGAGAAAGGCATTGCGTACACTACCGTGCGTAAAGAAGATAACTACGGCATGAGCATCACGTTCCGCGACAGCGCGGCACGCGACCAGGCTGTAACTTACCTGTCTCAACGTCACCGCGATCTGGTCATCACCTCTCAGGGCAGCAACCAGCTGCGTGCGGTGATGACGGATGCACGTCTGAGCGAAGCGCGTGAATATGCCGTTCAGCAGAACATCAACATTCTGCGTAACCGTGTAAACCAACTGGGCGTGGCTGAGCCGCTGGTACAGCGTCAGGGTGCTGACCGTATCGTGGTGGAACTGCCGGGTATCCAGGATACCGCGCGTGCGAAAGAGATTCTGGGTGCGACTGCAACCCTGGAATTCCGCCTGGTTAACTCCAACGTCGATCAGTCTGCTGCCGCCTCTGGCCGTATCCCGGGCGACTCCGAAGTGAAAGAGACCCGCGAAGGTCAGCCGGTTGTGCTGTACAAACGCGTGATCCTGACCGGTGACCATATCACCGACTCCACTTCAAGCCAGGATGAATACAACCAGCCGCAGGTTAACATCTCGCTGGATAGCGCGGGTGGTAACATCATGTCTAACTTCACCAAGGACAACATCGGTAAACCGATGGCGACCCTGTTCGTGGAGTACAAAGACAGCGGTAAGAAAGACGCCAACGGTCGTGCCGTGCTGGTGAAAGAGGAAGAGGTGATTAACATCGCCAACATCCAGTCTCGCCTGGGTAACAGCTTCCGTATCACCGGTATCAACAACCCGAACGAAGCGCGCCAGCTGTCACTGCTGCTGCGTGCCGGTGCGCTGATTGCGCCAATTCAGATTGTTGAAGAACGTACCATTGGTCCAACCCTGGGTATGCAGAACATCAAACAGGGTCTGGAAGCGTGTCTGGCCGGTCTGGTGGTCTCTATTCTCTTCATGATCTTCTTCTATAAGAAGTTTGGTCTGATCGCGACCTCCGCGCTGCTGGCAAACCTTGTGATGATCATCGGCATTATGTCCTTGCTGCCGGGGGCGACGCTGACCATGCCGGGTATTGCGGGTATCGTTCTTACCCTTGCGGTGGCGGTCGACGCCAACGTACTGATAAACGAACGTATCAAAGAAGAGTTGAGTAACGGTCGCTCTGTGCAACAGGCGATTGAAGAAGGCTATAAAGGGGCGTTCAGCTCCATCTTCGATGCGAACGTAACAACACTGATTAAGGTTCTTATCCTGTATGCAGTGGGTACTGGCGCGATCAAAGGCTTTGCAATTACAACCGGTATCGGTGTTGCAACGTCAATGTTTACCGCTATTGTCGGCACCCGTGCCATCGTGAACCTGCTGTACGGCGGCAAGCGCGTCAAAAAGCTGTCTATCTGAGGAGTGCGTTGTGGCACAGGAATATACTGTTGAACAATTGAACCACGGCCGTAAAGTCTGGGACTTTATGCGCTGGGACTACTGGGCCTTCGGCATTTCAGGTTTTCTGCTGATTCTGTCCATCGTCATTATGGGCGTGAAAGGCTTTAACTGGGGTCTCGATTTTACCGGTGGTACGGTAATTGAGATCTCCCTGGAAAAACCGGTCGATATGGACCAGATGCGCGAATCGCTGCAGAAAGCGGGCTTTGAAGAGCCGCTGCTGCAGAACTTCGGCAGCAGCCGCGACATCATGGTGCGTATGCCTCCGGTACACGACGCCAACGGCAGCCAGGAGCTGGGTAGCAAGGTTCTGAAGGTTATCAACGAATCGACCAGCCAGAATGCGGCGGTGAAGCGTATTGAGTTCGTTGGCCCGAGCGTGGGTGCGGACCTGGCGCAAACCGGCGCGATGGCGCTGATGGTGGCGCTGATTTCCATCCTGATCTACGTTGGCTTCCGCTTCGAGTGGCGACTGGCGGCAGGTGTGGTTATCGCGCTGGCGCACGACGTGGTGATCACCATGGGCGTACTGTCTCTGTTCCATATTGAGATTGACCTGACGATTGTGGCATCCCTGATGTCCGTTATCGGTTACTCACTGAACGACAGTATCGTGGTATCTGACCGTATTCGTGAAAACTTCCGTAAGATCCGTCGCGGTACGCCGTACGAAATCTTCAACGTGTCGTTGACCCAGACGCTGCACCGTACCTTGATCACATCCGGAACGACCTTAATGGTTATCCTGATGCTGTATCTCTTCGGTGGTCCGGTGCTGGAAGGCTTCTCGCTGACCATGCTGATCGGTGTGTCTATCGGTACGGCGTCGTCTATCTACGTCGCGTCCGCACTGGCACTGAAACTCGGCATGAAGCGCGAGCACCTGCTCCAGCAGAAAGTCGAAAAAGAAGGGGCGGATCAGCCGTCAATTCTGCCGTAAGACAGTGTCTTAGGTGTTATCGAAATCCCGGTCTGTTGGCCGGGATTTTTTTTATCTGCTCCTGACAAACACTCCTGACAGTATGCTGTCAGGAGCCCTGTCGTAGACTCCTTCTGAACCCAACAACAGGCAGGAGGAAGTATGAAAAGTGTGATTAACTGGTTTGAAATTCCGGTCGCCGATATGGATCGCGCCATCAAATTTTATGAACCGGTAATGCAGGTTACGCTGAAGCGCGAGAAAATGGACGTGGCAGAGCTGGCGATTTTCCCGCACGAAGACCCGGCAACCGGCGGCGCACTGGCGAAGTTTGACGGCATTACGCCGTCGCAGCAGGGCGCTATTATTTATCTGCATTCTGACAATCTGACGGCCACGCTCGATCGCATCGCCTCTGCAGGCGGTGAGTGCGTGTTTGGCCCGCTGGAACTTCCGCATGGTATTGGCACTATCGCCTTGTTTACCGACAGCGAGGGTAACCGCGTCGGCCTCCATCAACCTGCCTGAGAGCGGAATAAGATATGACCCGACGCGCTGACCGTTTGTTTCAGATTGTGCAGATCCTGCGGGGCAGGCGTCTGACAACGGCAGCGCATCTGGCAGAGAGGCTCGGCGTCTCCGAGCGCACGGTTTATCGCGATATCCGCGACCTGTCTCTCTCTGGCGTGCCGGTAGAGGGCGAGGCGGGAAGCGGATACCGGCTTCTGTCGGGCTTTGACCTGCCGCCGCTGATGCTGACCAATAAAGAGTCCGAAGCGCTGATGGTGGCAATCCGTCTGCTGAAAACCTGGGGCGGAGAGTCGTTGTCTCGCGAGCTGGAGTCGGCTCAGGAGAAGGTGCTGGCGATCCTGCCCGAGGAGAGCCGACGCAAGGCGGAGCAGACGCGTATATATGCGCCGGATATTGCGCTTCAGCCCCATTCCCGCAGCGGATTTGATGTGATTCATCAGGCGATATCTGCGCAGCGCGTGCTGGCACTGCATTACCGTGATGAGGCCGGGCAGTTAACCTGGCGTGAGGTGCAGCCGCTTGGGCTGTTCTTCTGGGGGGAGCACTGGCTGTTGGCTGCGTGGTGCGAGCGGCGCGATGACTACCGCTGTTTCCGACTCGACCGATGCCTCAATATTGTGCAGACGGAGAGGCGGTTTAGCGAGAGTGCGGACAGGTCATTGGCAGATTTTTTGCGGAAGGTGAAGCAGTAAAAAGCCAGCTCTTGAGCTGGCTTTTTTGCCCGGCGGCGCTGCGCTTGCACGGGCCTACAGGTTTTGTAGGCCGGGTAAGGCGTAGCCGCCACCCGGCATCAGCCCGCACTGATTAGAAGTTATAACCTACAACCAGGTAACCACCCCAACCGGTAGAACGAACGCTGAAATCGCCGTTACCGAAGTTCAGGCTCGCGTCGTCGTTCCACTGACCACCGTTATGCCAGTAACGCGCAACAACAGAGTAGTGCCAGTGATCGTAGTTCAGCGCCAGGATGTGGCTGGACGCGATGGAGTCGTTGGTGCGCGCTTTCTTACCGTTCAGATCGCGGAAGTCGTTGTCGCCCAGGTCTGAGCCCCAGTCAAAGTTGGTGAAGCCGATGTAGCTCAGGTTGCCGCCCCACAGCTGGGTAATTGGCACAAAGTATTTCACTTTGAAACGGTAGCCGTCCCACTCGTTTTCGTTCGCGGCGCCGTAGTTCTGCCACTGGTACTTCGCGTACACGTTCATGGACAGGCTCATTGGCAGACCGGTATCGATGTCCGTACCCAGACCCATGTACCAGGTGCTCTGACGACCGGACTTGTTACGGCCCATGTCGTAGATATAGTTGTTTGCGAAGTACCACTCTTTGAACGGGCCAAACGCCAGGCTGGTGCCAGTCAGCTTATCAATAGAGAAGCGTGGTTCGATCTCCATGAACAGCGGGGAACCGTGGTTCCAGATACCTTTCGCGTCGGTGTTACCACCGAAGAATACCGGTGCATCCATATAACCATAGAAATCAAACCAGTCTTTCTTGGCGAACGCTTCGTATTCCAGGTAGGTATCGTTGCGGATCTGAGGTCCGAAACGGGTGTGGTAGCTGCCAACCACGTTAACGCTCTGGTGCCACCAGTCGGAGAGGTATTGTGGTTTATCGTTTTCCGCTGCGTTAACAGTGAAAGAGGAGGAGAGTGCCAGTACAGCACCGGCTGCGAGTAATGTTTTTTTCATAATCATGCCACTGATTGAAATTCCCTTCCGGGAGTGAAAAATGCGCGATTTGCGTATCAAAATATTTCGTGTTTCTGCGGAGCCTATTATATGAATCCTTGCTCACAAAAATATGTGTTGTTTCACATATCTCTCACATGCGTAATCGATTGCGTTCACGTTTGCGTACTTTAAACGGCCGGGATTGTAACGGCAAACATTTATGTTGCCAATCCATACGAAATGTAAATGTTAGCGGAGTGACATTTCACTCCGCTAAAAGAGGAGGTTATTGCGCGGCGGGTTGAATGTCGTGAATGCGGATAAAGCCCAGCTGTTCTGGGGTGAGCCCACTCAGCTGTAGCGGGATATCAACATCGCTCGGGGCCAGCGTGCTGGCGGGGGCGGTGAAGAGTTGGTTCTTCACGTTCACTTCCTGGTAGCTTTCCGTGGTGCCCTGAATCTGGCCCCACTCTACGGTGCCGCTGAACGCGGGAAGCGGATCGTTGGATTCACCCTGGATGCGTAATGTTGCGCGAGTACCATCTGCATTCGCTGCAACATTCACCAGAGACATCTTTAGCGTGCCAATCTGACTATTGAGACGCGCAGGCGTATTCGCGCCCGGCAGGAGATAAACCCCGCTGCTGGATTTGGCATTCAGGGCGTTTTGCTGGGTGATCTTCAGCGTTTCTTTGTTCAGTTTGTCCATCGCCGTATTGAGCGTATTCACGCTCTGTTTCATCTGACGGACTTCGGTCTGCTGTGCACAGGCGCTAAGGGTGAAGAGGCTCCCCACCAGCAAAATTTTCAGATAACGTCTTGTCATTGCGTTTATTTCCTTGAAATAACGGATCGCTCTAATGGTAGCCAGCTTCATTGTGTCTGACATAGATCCTTTATCTCAAAAAGCTCTTCCTTTGTTGTCAGGCCAGATCAGGGTAAAATGAAAATCAGTTAACCGGATTACAGGGATACCGTATGCATTGCCCATTCTGCTCCGCTGTGGATACCAAAGTCATCGACTCTCGCCTGGTGGGCGAAGGGTCTTCCGTACGCCGTCGCCGACAGTGTCTGGTGTGCAACGAGCGTTTCACGACCTTTGAAGTTGCAGAGCTGGTAATGCCGCGCGTGGTGAAAAGTAACGATGTGCGCGAGCCGTTCAATGAAGAAAAGCTGCGCAGCGGAATGCTGAAAGCCCTCGAAAAACGGCCCGTCAGCGCAGACGATGTCGAAATGGCGTTAAACCACATCAAGTCTCATCTTCGTGGCTTAGGTGAGCGCGAGGTGCCGAGCAAAATGATCGGCAACCTGGTGATGGAACAGCTGAAAAAGCTCGATAAAGTCGCCTATATCCGCTTCGCCTCTGTCTACCGCAGTTTCGAAGATATCAAAGAGTTCGGCGAAGAGATCGCCCGCCTACAGGATTAAGCCCATGCAGGACGAGATGTACATGGCACGAGCCATGAAGCTGGCGCAGCGTGGTCGTTTTACTACCCACCCGAACCCGAACGTGGGGTGCGTTATTGTCAAAGAGGGCGAGATCGTGGGCGAAGGCTATCACCTTCGTGCGGGCGAGCCCCACGCCGAGGTGCATGCCTTGCGCATGGCGGGCGAAAAGGCGCGCGGCGCAACGGCCTACGTTACGCTCGAGCCCTGCAGCCATCACGGGCGTACGCCGCCGTGCTGTGAGGCGCTGATTGCAGCGGGTGTGTCGCGCGTTGTTGCATCAATGCAGGATCCGAATCCGCAGGTGGCCGGACGCGGGCTGTATCGGCTCCAGCAGGAAGGCATTGACGTCAGCCATGGGCTGATGATGCAGGACGCGGAAGCGATTAACAAAGGCTTTCTAAAGCGCATGCGTACGGGGTTCCCGTATATTCAGCTTAAGCTGGGCGCTTCGCTGGATGGACGTACGGCGATGGCAAACGGCGAAAGCCAATGGATCACGTCGCCGCAGGCAAGGCGCGATGTGCAACGTCTGCGTGCGCAAAGCCATGCTATCCTCACCAGCAGTGAAACCGTTCTGGCTGACGATCCGGTCATGACCGTGCGCTGGGACGAACTGAGTGCCGATACCCAGGCGCTTTACCCGCAGGAGAGCCTGCGTCAGCCGCTGCGCATTATTATTGATAGCCAGAACCGCGTGACGCCGGATCACCGCATCGTGCAGCAGCCGGGTGAAACCTGGATTGCCCGCACGAAGGAAGATACGCGTGAATGGCCGGAAGGCGTGCGCAGCATTATGGTGCCGGAGCATAACGGGCATCTGGATTTAGTCGTGCTGATGATGTTGCTCGGCAAGCAGCAGGTCAACAGCATCTGGGTCGAAGCCGGGCCTACGCTCGCCGGTGCGCTCTTACAGGCTGGACTGGTGGATGAACTGATTGTCTACGTTGCGCCTAAACTGTTAGGGGACGACGCGCGCGGCCTGTTTGTGCTGCCTGGCCTTGAAAAACTGGCCGACGCACCTCAACTCAGATTCAGCGAGATTCGTCCGGTGGGTCCGGATGTCTGCCTCCATTTAACCACAGCGTAATTGCTCCCGAAATAGGGAAGCAGTGCGCAAAGTATTATGATAAAATCCGCCCCCCTGCGGGGCCAAATGAACCCGTAAAGGAAGAGTATGAACATTATTGAAGCTGCTGTAGCTACCCCGGACGCTCGCGTCGCCATCACCATTGCGCGTTTCAACAACTTCATCAACGACAGCCTGCTGGAAGGTGCGATTGACGCCCTGAAACGTATCGGCCAGGTTAAAGATGACAACATTACCGTTGTTTGGGTTCCAGGCGCTTACGAACTGCCACTGGCGGCGGGCGCGCTGGCGAAAACCGGTAAATACGACGCGGTGATTGCGCTGGGTACTGTTATTCGTGGCGGCACTGCGCACTTCGAATACGTTGCGGGCGGTGCAAGCAATGGTCTGGCTCACGTTGCACAGGATGCTGAAATTCCTGTCGCATTCGGCGTGCTGACTACCGAAAGTATTGAACAAGCCATCGAACGTGCTGGCACCAAAGCCGGTAACAAAGGTGCAGAAGCTGCACTGACCGCGCTTGAAATGATCAATGTATTGAAAGCCATTAAGGCCTGATTTTTTTGTAAGGGGAATTCCGTGAAACCTGCTGCTCGTCGCCGCGCCCGTGAATGTGCCGTTCAGGCGCTTTACTCCTGGCAGTTGTCCCAGAACGACATCGCTGATGTTGAATACCAGTTCCTGTCAGAACAGGACGTGAAAGATGTTGACGTTCTGTACTTCCGTGAACTGCTGTCGGGAGTGGCGACTAATAGCGCGTATCTCGATGGCCTGATGAAGCCATACCTGTCTCGCCTGCTCGAAGAGCTGGGCCAGGTGGAAAAAGCAGTGTTGCGTATCGCGCTGTTTGAGCTGTCTAAACGTGATGATGTGCCGTACAAAGTGGCCATCAACGAAGCGATCGAACTGGCGAAAACCTTCGGCGCAGAAGACAGCCACAAGTTTGTTAACGGCGTGCTGGATAAAGCCGCACCTGCGATCCGTCCCCACAAAAAGTGATCCGCAAACCGGAGTTCTGCATTGCCTGACGGGCAGTGCGGCTCCGGTTTTTTCTTTTATTTGCTGAGGCATAACGTATGGCATGCGGCGAATTCTCCCTGATTGCCCGTTATTTCGACCGTGTCAGAACCTCTCGTCTTGATGTTGAAACCGGCATTGGCGATGACTGTGCACTTCTCAATATTCCCGAAAAACAGACGCTGGCAATCAGCACCGACACCCTGGTGTGCGGACGTCATTTCCTGCCCGATATCGCTCCTGCCGATCTGGCGTATAAAGCGCTGGCGGTGAACGTTAGCGATCTGGCGGCGATGGGTGCCGATCCTGCCTGGCTGACGCTGGCTCTGACGTTGCCAGAGGTCGATGAAGCCTGGCTGGAAGCGTTTAGCGACGCGCTGTTTGAACAGCTGAATTATTACGATATGCAGTTGATTGGCGGTGATACCACTGCCGGGCCGCTGTCGATGACGCTGGCGATCCACGGCTATGTGCCGCTCGGCCGCGCGCTGAAGCGCTCGGGCGCAAAACCAGGCGACTGGATCTACGTGACCGGTACGCCGGGTGACAGCGCGGCAGGGCTGGCGATCCTTCAGAGCAGTTTAACGGTTGGAGATGCTGACGATGCGGCGTATCTGGTGAAGCGCCATCTGCGGCCAACGCCGCGTATTCTGCACGGCCAGGCGCTGCGCGAGCGGGCAAGCTCGGCTATCGATCTCTCTGACGGGCTGATCTCCGATCTCGGGCATATCCTGAAGGCCAGCGGCGTAGGCGCGCGCGTTGACCTGGATCTGTTCCCGCTGTCGGAGCAACTGCTTCGTCATGTCGAACCTGAGCAGGCGCTGCGCTGGGCGCTGTCCGGGGGTGAAGACTACGAACTGTGCTTCACCGTGCCGGAGCTGAACCGCGGAACGCTGGACGTGGCGTTAGCGCATCTCGGCGCGAAATTTACCTGCATCGGGCAGATTATGCCGGAGAGCGAAGGGCTGAAGTTTGTCCGTGAAGGTGCGCCGGTGACGCTCGACTGGAAAGGGTACGATCACTTCGCGTGAGTTTGTGCGCTCTGTATTGCCGGGTGGCGGCTTCGCCTTACCCGGCCTACGTGCTTACTTAAACCCCACCACCGGATGCTGCTGATACGGCGTCTCAAGCTCGGCAATCTGCTCCGGCGTCAGCGTGATGTCCACCGCATTCAGCAGCTCATCCAGCTGTTCTTCCCGCGACGTGCCGATAATCGGTGCGGCAACCCCGCGTTTGCTCAGCAGCCATGCCAGCGCCACCTGGGCGCGGGTTGCACCGGTATCGTCGGCAATGCCTGCCAGACGCTCGGCAATCAGCGCATCGCTGGCTTCTGTACCGCTATAGAGATTTTTCCCCACTTCATCCGATACCAGGCGAGCCGTGGTTTCGCCCCATGGACGGGTCAGCCGACCGCGCGCCAGCGGGCTCCACGGGATCACCGCCACGCCCTCCTGATGGCACAGCGGCAACATCTCGCGCTCTTCTTCACGGTAGATCAGGTTGTAGTGATCCTGCATGGTGACAAAGCGTGCCCAGCCGTGCTGTGCCTGGAGATCCAGCGCCTGGGCAAACTGCGACGCGTGCATAGACGACGCGCCGATGTAGCGCGCTTTACCGGCTTTCACCACGTCGTTCAGCGCTTCAAGGGTCTCTTCAATGGGGGTGTTGTAATCCCAGCGGTGAATTTGCAGCAGGTCGACGTAATCCATGTTCAGGCGTCTGAGGCTGTCATCGATAGAGCGCAGGATCTGCGTGCGAGAAAGGCCTTCAGTCAGATCGCCTGACGGATAGTAGACTTTGGTGGCAACGACGATGTCATCACGGCGGGCAAAATCGCGCAGGGCGCGGCCAACAATCTCTTCGCTGCTGCCGTCGGAGTAGCTGTTGGCGGTGTCAAAGAAGTTAATGCCGCCTTCAATGGCGCGTTTGATAATCGGACGACTGCTCTCTTCCGGCAGCGTCCAGGCGTGGTTTCCCCGATCCGGCTCGCCAAAGGTCATGCAGCCCAGGCAAAGTCGGGAAACCTTAAGGTCCGTTTTTCCTAACGTAGTGTATTGCACGGTTCCGCTCCTGCTATTTTAAACATGAGGTTTAAGCATAGCAGGAGCGGAAAAGGGGGAGGGGTTATGCCAGCCAGCTGCGGATTTTGGCTTCGATACCTGCGGCATCCAGACCAATCGCCGCGCGGGCTTCGTCCTGGGTACCTTGCGGAATGAAATGATCCGGCAGGCCGAGGTTCAGCACCGGAACGGCTTTACGGTTTGCCATCAGCACCTCGTTTACGCCGCTGCCCGCGCCGCCCATGATTGCGTTTTCTTCCAGCGTCACCAGCACGTCGTGGCTTTCCGCCATGCTCAGGATCAGGGACTCATCGAGCGGCTTAACGAAGCGCATATCCACCAGCGTGGCATTCAGCGTTTCGGCCACTTTTGCCGCTTCCGGCATCAGCGTGCCGAAGTTCAGGATCGCCACTTTCTCACCGCGACGCTTCACCAGGCCTTTACCGATCGCCAGTTTTTCCAGCGGCTGAAGTTCAACGCCCAGGGCATTGCCGCGCGGGTAGCGAACCGCGCTCGGACCGTCCTGATAGTGGTAACCGGTAAACAGCATCTGGCGACATTCGTTCTCGTCGCTCGGCGTCATGATCACCATGTCCGGGATGCAGCGCAGGAAAGAGAGATCAAATGCGCCCTGGTGCGTCTGGCCGTCGGCACCCACGATGCCCGCGCGGTCGATAGCAAAAAGCACCGGCAGCTTCTGGATGGCAACGTCGTGAATAACCTGATCGTAGGCGCGTTGCAGGAAGGTGGAGTAAATTGCCACCACCGGCTTGTAGCCACCGATCGCCAGACCCGCCGCAAACGTCACCGCATGCTGCTCGGCGATGGCGACGTCAAAATACTGGTCAGGGTATTTTTTGGAAAACTCGACCATGCCGGAGCCTTCACGCATGGCGGGCGTCACAGCCATCAGCTTGTTGTCTTTGGCCGCGGTTTCACACAGCCAGTCGCCGAAGATTTTCGAATAGCTCGGCATACCGCCGCTGCTTTTTGGCAGACAGCCGCTGGTATGGTCAAATTTCGGCACCGCGTGGAAGGTGATCGGATCTTTTTCCGCCGGTTCGTAGCCACGCCCTTTTTTGGTCATGATGTGCAGGAACTGCGGGCCTTTCAGGTCGCGCATGTTCTTGAGCGTGGTCACCAGCCCCAGTACGTCGTGGCCGTCAACCGGGCCGATGTAGTTAAAGCCCAGCTCCTCGAACAGCGTGCCCGGCACCACCATGCCTTTGATGTGTTCTTCGGTACGCTTGAGCAGCTCTTTAATCGGCGGTACGCCGGAGAAGACTTTTTTGCCGCCTTCGCGCAGCGAGGAGTAAAGCTTGCCGGAAAGCAGCTGTGCCAGATGGTTATTCAGCGCACCCACGTTCTCGGAGATCGACATTTCGTTATCGTTAAGGATAACCAGCATGTCCGGCTTGATATCACCCGCGTGGTTCATTGCCTCGAAGGCCATACCCGCAGTGATCGCCCCGTCGCCAATCACGCAGACGGTACGGCGCTGTTTGTTCTCTTTTTCTGCAGCAACGGCAATACCGATACCCGCTGAAATGGAGGTGGAGGAGTGACCGACGCTCAGCACGTCATACTCGCTCTCACCGCGCCACGGGAACGGGTGCAGGCCGCCTTTCTGGCGAATAGTGCCAATTTTATCACGACGACCGGTCAGAATTTTGTGCGGATAGGCCTGATGGCCTACATCCCAGATGAGCTGATCGAACGGCGTGTTATAGACGTAATGCAGCGCCACGGTCAGCTCAACCGTGCCAAGCCCGGAGGCGAAATGGCCGCTGGAGCGGCTAACGCTGTCGAGCAGGTAGCGACGCAGTTCGTCGCACAGCTTCGGCAGGCTCTCTTTCGGCAACAGGCGTAACTCCTGGGTGGAGTCAACTAACGCCAGTGTCGGGTATTTGGCAATATCAAAACTCATCAAAGGCTCATCGAGATAGGTTGTTTATTTATCACGCTGGATTATGTAGTCCGCTAGCGCTTCCAGTGCCGAGGTATCCAGCGATTGCGCGGCCAGCTGATTCAGCGACTGGCGGGCATCCTCTATCAGGTCCCGGGCTTTACGTTGGGCTTGCTCAAGACCCAGCAGGGCGGGGTAGGTACTTTTGCCAAGCTGCTGGTCCGCACCCTGACGTTTACCCAATGTTGCAGTATCGCCCACCACATCCAGAATGTCATCCTGAACCTGGAATGCCAGACCGATACTTTCTGCGTATCTGTCCAGAATCGGCAGGGCTTTACGCCCGTCTTCACCCGCGCTCAGCGCGCCCAGGCGAACGGCTGCACGAATGAGCGCACCCGTCTTATGGCGATGAATGCGCTCCAGCTGTTCCAGATTAACCTGACGACCTTCCGCCTCTAAATCCAGTGCCTGACCGCCGCACATCCCGGCGACGCCGCTGGCCATTGCCAGTTCGGAGACCATCGCCAGACGGTCGCGATCGGCTACTTCCGCCATCGGTGCATCGCTTAAAATCGAGAATGCCAGCGTTTGCAGGGCATCCCCCGCCAGAATGGCATTCGCCTCGCCAAACTTAATGTGGCAGGTTGGCTGACCGCGACGCAGATCGTCGTCGTCCATGGCCGGGAGATCGTCGTGGATCAGTGAATAGGCGTGGATGCACTCCACGGCGGCTGCCGGGGCGTCCAGCGTGTTATCGCTGATACCGAACATATTCCCCGTGGCGTACACCAGGAACGGGCGCAGGCGCTTTCCACCCAAGAGTGCGCCATAGTGCATGGCTTCAACCAGTGGAGTGTTCTGAAAAGGCTGCGGTTCAATGAAACGGCGCAGGGCATCATTGGCGCGAACAACGCGCGCCTGAAGCGCGTTAGCAAAATCCATTTACTCGGCGTCCGGTGTGAAAGGCGTGGTTTTCGCGTCTTCGCTGTCGGAAAGCAGGATCTGCACGCGCTGCTCGGCCTGCTGCAGTTTAACCTGCCCCTGGCGCGCCAGCTGCACGCCACGTTCGAATTCGTTGAGCGCGTCTTCCAGCGGGAGATCGCCGCTCTCAAGACGGGTAACTATCTGCTCCAGCTCACTCAGCGCAGTTTCAAAACTGGCCGGTGCGTCGTTCTTCTTCGGCATAGTGAATTGACTCTTATATTCTTCGCCCCATCATGGTAACGGACTCGGGGCAATTATCAAATAACGCGAGCAGCGCGATGGTGGTATACTTGCGCGCCTGGATGCAGCCACGGGTGTAGGCTGCTGTATCATTTTCCATTACAAGCCTTAATACGCTTGCCTAAGAAACATTGCCGCCATGAAGTTTATCATTAAATTGTTCCCTGAAATCACCATCAAAAGCCAATCTGTGCGTTTGCGCTTTATTAAAATTCTCACCGGGAACATTCGTAACGTATTAAAGCACTACGACGAAACGCTCGCCGTGGTGCGTCACTGGGACCACGTGGAAGTGCGCGCCAAAGACGAAAACAAACGTCTTGATATTCGCGACGCGCTGACCCGTATTCCGGGGATCCACCATATCCTTGAAGTGGAAGATGTTCCATTCAGCGATATGCACGACATCTTCGAGAAAGCGCTGGTCCAGTACCGCGATCAGATCGAAGGCAAAACTTTCTGCGTGCGCGTGAAGCGTCGCGGCGAGCACGAGTTTAGCTCTATTGAAGTTGAACGCTACGTGGGCGGCGGTCTGAACCAGCACGTCGAAACGGCGCGCGTGCGTCTGACCAACCCGGACGTGACTGTGAATCTGGAGATCGAAAACGATCGCCTGCTGCTGGTAAAAGGGCGCTATGAAGGCATCGGCGGCTTCCCAATCGGCACTCAGGAAGACGTATTGTCGCTGATCTCCGGCGGCTTCGACTCCGGCGTCTCCAGCTATATGCTGATGCGTCGCGGCTGTCGCGTACACTATTGTTTCTTCAACCTGGGCGGCGCGGCGCATGAAATCGGCGTTCGTCAGGTGGCGCATTACCTGTGGAACCGCTTCGGCAGCTCCCACCGCGTGCGTTTTGTGGCGATCAACTTCGAACCCGTGGTCGGCGAAATCCTCGAAAAAGTGGACGACGGCCAGATGGGCGTGGTGCTGAAGCGCATGATGGTACGTGCGGCGTCTAAAGTGGCTGAACGCTACGGCGTGCAGGCGCTGGTGACCGGTGAAGCGCTGGGCCAGGTTTCCAGCCAGACGCTGACCAACCTGCGTCTGATCGACAACGTGTCTGATACGCTGATCCTGCGTCCGCTGATCTCCCACGATAAAGAGCACATTATCGATCTGGCGCGCGAAATCGGCACCGAAGATTTTGCCCGCACCATGCCGGAATACTGCGGCGTGATCTCAAAAAGCCCAACCGTGAAAGCGGTGAAGGCGAAGATCGAAGCGGAAGAAGAGCACTTCGATTTCGGCATTCTGGAAAAAGTGGTGGCGGAAGCGTCCAACATTGATATCCGCGAGATTGCCCAGCAGACCGAGCAGGAAGTGGTTGAAGTGGAAACCGTGAGCGGTTTCGGTGCTAACGATGCGATTCTGGATATCCGCTCTATCGACGAGCAGGATGACAAGCCGTTGAAGGTTGAAGGCGTGGACGTGGTTTCTCTGCCGTTCTACAAGCTGAGCACCAAGTTTGGCGATCTCGACCAGAGTAAAACGTATCTGCTGTGGTGTGAGCGTGGGGTGATGAGCCGCCTGCAGGCGCTGTATCTGCGCGAGCAGGGCTTTGCGAATGTGAAGGTGTATCGCCCGTAGTTTCTCGCCCGGTGGCGCTTCGCTTACCGGGCCTACGGTACCGTGCATTTGTAGGCAGGGTAAGGCGCAGCCGCCACCCGGCTTTTTTATTCGTAATAATTATAAATCCCCGCCGGCATCACCAGCGATGACGCCACTTCGTACGCTTTCTCGCGTCCGACAAGCAGGTCAATAATCTTTAAGCCAAAATCAATCGCGGTGCCTGGCCCCTGGCTGGTGAGCAGGTTGACGCGCGGATCCCAGACCACGCGTTTGTCCACCCAATGCTCTTCTGGGATCGTATCCTTAAGCCCCGGGAAGCCGGTCATGTTGCCGATGGGAAAGATATCGTGCGGCACCAGAACCGTTCCTGCTGCGGCACAGATAGCCGCGACGATGCGGCCGGATAAATGAAACTGACGCACGGTTTCAACCAGCAGCGGGCTGTCGCGAAAACATTCCGCGCCTTTCAGACCGCCGGGCAGGACGATGATGTCGTAATCTCCGTCAGCCACCTGTACCAGCGGTGCATCTGCCAGGATTTTCACCCCGCGTGAACAGGTGATGGCCAGATTACCGTCGCTGGCGACGCTGGCGGTGGTGACCTTAATGCCGCCACGCACCATCAAATCGATAGTGGTGACGGCTTCCATCTCTTCGCTACCAGGGGCGAGGCAAATCAGTGCCGACGCGCTCATATTCACTCTCCTTACGTTTAACCAGGTCATACAGTCGGGCGTTTTCCGGCACCGTGATGCCGTGCGCGCGGGCGCGTTTTAGCAGATAGCCAGTGATGTAGTCGATCTCCGTGTGGCGTAAAGCCCGAACGTCCTGCAGCATCGAGGAGATATTTTCTGCCGTACTATCAATAACCTGCTCGACATAATAACGTAAATCATCTGCCGAGGTATGCAGGCCTTCACGTTCAATCACCGAGGCGACTTCTTCACACAGCGCGGCAATCTCCTGAGGATGGTTTTTCAGCTCACCGTTCGGACAGTCCCACAGCGCCGTCAGCGGGTTGATCACGCAGTTCACCGCCAGTTTGCGCCACAGCTGAGGGCGGATGTTGTTGTGCCAGGCGACGTCTGGCAGCACTTTCTGCAACACGTCCGCCAGATAACTGTAGTCGCCGTCCTGCTCGCGGGCCGGACCGATATGGGTCACGCCGCTCGCAACATGCACGATGATATTGCCATCGCGTCGCGCCGCCTGAGTCGTGGTAGCCATCAGCAGCGGCTGCGTGATGCTCTTGAGTTCATCAATGGTTCCCATGCCGTTATGCAGCAGCAAAATGGGGGCTGTGGGGGGGAGTTGCGCGGCCAGCGCTTTTACCGCATCGGAAACCTGCCACGCCTTGAGCGTCACCAGCAGCAGGTCGCTTTGTGCAAGGAAATCAGGATCATTGGCGGTAAGGGATTCGTTAAAGATACTTCCGTCTTCATCAATCAGGTTTACACTGCAATAGGGCTGAGGCACGCGCAGCCAGCCCTGTACCTCATGTCCGTGCTTACATAGCGCGGTCAGCCATAGCTGACCCAGGGCTCCGCAACCGAGCACTGTTATTTTCATTGTTCCTCCTCACCTGCAACTGCGCCAGGTGTTACGGCCTAAGTATAGCGCCGTCGACTATGCTTTTGAGTTATGCCTTGTTGCGGGTATTATGCAACGCAACAAAAATGAAGGGAGAAGAAAAGATGCCATCTTTCGATATTGTTTCCGAAGTTGATATCCAGGAAGTGCGTAACGGCGTGGATAACGCAAGCCGTGAAGTTGAGTCACGTTTCGATTTCCGTGGCGTTGAGGCGACGTTTGAACTGAACGACGCAAATAAGACCATTAAGGTGCTGAGCGAGTCTGATTTCCAGGTCAATCAGCTGCTCGACATTCTGCGCGCCAAACTGTTAAAGCGCGGCATTGAAGGTACCTCGCTGGACGTGCCGGAAGAGTTTGTCCACAGCGGCAAAACCTGGTTCGTGGAAGCGAAGCTGAAGCAGGGCATTGAGAGCGCGGTGCAGAAGAAGATCGTGAAGCTCATCAAAGACAGCAAGCTGAAGGTGCAGGCGCAGATCCAGGGCGAAGAGATTCGTGTGACCGGGAAATCTCGCGACGACCTGCAGGGCGTGATGGCGCTGATCCGCGGCGGCGATCTGGGACAGCCGTTCCAGTTCAAAAACTTCCGCGATTAAGACAAAAATGCCCGGTTCAACCGGGCATTTTTTTAAGCTTTCAGGGCCTGCTCCACCTCGAAGCGGTTGGTCACCTTGCTGTCTATTTTAACGTAAGCGCTACGTTCCTCCGGAACTATCAGCACTTCAGTCACACCTTCTTTTGCTTCCAGACGCTGTTTGAGCGCATCACTGACGTCGACCTCTTCCGGAATTTCCACGCGCAGGCTGCTCACGTAGCGCGGCTCTTTCATGGTACTGGCAACCAGCAGCCAGACCATCGCCAGCAGCGCACCGGCGAGAAACACGGTTTGCGAATCAAACAGGCCGTCCACCCAGCCGCCGAGCGAGCCGCCAATGGCTACCCCGAGGAACTGGCTGGTGGAGTAAATGCCCATTGCCGTACCCTTATAGCCCGCCGGAGATTCTTTACTGATAAGCGACGGCAGCAGCGCTTCCATCAGGTTAAACGCCAGGAAGAACAGCTGTACGCCAGCAACCAGTTCCCAGAAGTGCGGGCCGGAGCCCCAGAGCACGATCTCGGCAACCAGCAGCAACGCCACGCAGCCCACGAAAACGCGCTTCATCTTACGCTTCACTTCGGCGTAGATGATAAACGGCACCACGGAGACAAATGAGATCAGCATCGTCACCAGATAGATTTTCCAGTGCTCGGCGGCAGGGAAGCCCGCAGCGGCAAGCTGGCCGGGCAGGGCGACGAAGGTGGACATCAGCAGAATGTGCAGGCACATAATACCGAAGTTCAGCTTGAGCAGGCGCGGCTCGACAATCACCTTGCTGAAGCAGCCCTTCACCATTCCGGATTCACGGTTCAGAACGTGGTTTTTGCTGTCCGGCACCACCCACAGCGTAAGCGCGATCCCGATGGTCGCCAGCACGGCAATCATCCAGAACAGGGCGTGCAACCCCAGTTTGTGGGTGATGATAGGGCCGAGCACCATCGCAATCGCAAACGTCACGCCAAAGCTGACGCCGATAAAGGCCATTGCCTTGGTGCGGTTCTGCTCGCGGGTGAGATCTGACAGCAGCGCCATCACGGCGGCGGCAATCGCGCCGGAGCCCTGCAGGGCGCGGCCAAGAATAATTCCCCAGATGGAGTGGGAGAGGGCGGCAATTACGCTACCAAGTACAAAGACCAGCAGACCGCCGACAATCAGTGGTTTACGGCCAACGCGGTCTGAAAGCAGACCAAAGGGGATCTGAAATACCGCCTGCGCCAGTCCGTAGATGCCAATGGCCAGACCAATCAGCGCTTCGCTGGCTCCCTGCAGCGCCATGCCGTACGTGGTCAGAACAGGCAGGACCATAAACATGCCAAGCATCCGTAGCGAGAAAACAGTCCCTAAACCCCAGGTCGCGCGTAGCTCGCCCGGCGTCATTTTATAATCGTTCATTGCCACCTCAGTTCAAAAGCAGGCACTAGTTTAGGCGGGGTGTTAATTGCGGTAAATAGGTGTTTGTTTAAGAGATATTACCATCGTGCAAAACCGCGTCGGGTGGCGGCGATGCCTTACCCGACCTACCGATCCCGTAGGCCCGTGCAAGCGTAGCGCCGCCGGGCAAAAAAAAAGCCAGGTGATTAACCTGGCTTTTTCAATTCAGCACACTTACCAGACGTAAGTCAGCAGGTTGTGTGAATCCGGCACCATGAAGTCTACGGACATCATCACGGACAGCGAGGTGATGGCCACAATCGAGAACACAAACAGTTTGCGCGCCCAGACTTTGTCATCTTCCACTTTGTAACCGCGCAGCGCCATACCGAGCCACCAGACGCTCACTGCAGCCGCCACCACCAGATATTTATACCCGGCGTAGCCGCCCAGAGAGAGCATCAGCGTTGCCACAGCAAAGGCGATGATGTAGAGCGTGATGTGGTTCTTGGCAACGGAAATGCCCTTCACGACCGGAAGAACCGGAATGTTCGCTGCCTGATAATCCTTAAAACGGAAAATCGCGATGGCATAGGAGTGCGGCATCTGCCACAGGCTAAAGATAGCCAGCAGGATCAGCGCACCGCTGTCGAACTCGTTCGTGACTGCGCAGTAGCCAATCACCGGCGGCGCAGCGCCGGAGAGAGAACCAATCAGCGTGCCGTAGACGGAGTGACGTTTCATATACAGGCTGTAGACGCCCACATATACCACGAACCCCATCACCCCCAGCCAGCAGGCCAGCGGGTTAGCACCAAACCACAGCAGCATAAAGCCAGCAATACCCAGCAAGGTGGCGTACACCAGCGAGACGGAAGGGGCGATCAGGCCTTTCACCAGCACCCGATTTTTGGTCCTTTCCATCTTCTTGTCGATATCCATGTCGATGTAGTTGTTAAATACACAACCGGACGCAACAACCAGTGACACACCGACCAGCGTGTAGATAAAGAGGGTGTAATCAATGCTGCCCTTAGAGGCCAGCAGGAACCCTCCGATCACGGAGATCAGGTTGCCAAAGATGATGCCTGGTTTCGTTACTTGCAGGTATTGCTTAAACATACTCGCCGCTCTTAGTGAACCATCATGTTGTAGTTAAGGTTCCACATAATCCAGATGGAACCGACTACCAGGATAGCGATGATAATCACGGTAAAGATAAAGGCCGTCATATTCCAGCCTTCATCGGACTTGGTGTTCATGTGCAGGAAGCAAACCAGATGCACCAGAATCTGAATCACAGCGGTTACCAGGATTGCGCCCAGGATAACCGGCTTAGACGCAGAACCGTTCATCACCATCCAGAACGGGATCACCGTCAGGATGATCGACAGGATGAAACCTGTCATGTAGGTTTTTACGCTGCCGTGGGAAGCGCCATGATCGTTTGAATGACTCATTACATCGCCCCCATCAGATAGACAACAGAGAACACACAGATCCATACCACGTCCAGGAAGTGCCAGAACAGGCTCAGGCACATGATACGGGTACGGTTAGTGCTGGTCAGGCCGCGACGGGATACCTGGAACATCAGTACCGCCATCCAGATCAGACCAGAGGTTACGTGCAGACCGTGAGTACCGACCAGCGCGAAGAACGCGGACAGGAAGCCACTGCGATCCGGACCGAAACCTTCCATGATCAGGTGATGGAATTCATAGATTTCCATCCCGATAAATCCAGCACCAAACAACCAGGTCAACGCCAGCCAGGAGACAACCTGGCTCTTGTTGTTTTTGTACATGGCGATAGCCGCCATGCCGTAGGTGATGGAGCTGAATAACAGCAGTGCGGTTTCAACCAGAACGAACGGCAGTTCAAAGATGTCCTTACCGGTCGGGCCGCCCGCTGTGCCGTTCACCAGAACGGCATAGGTTGCGAACAGACAGCAGAACAGAATGCAGTCGCTCATCAGGTAGATCCAGAAACCGAAGACTTTCATCGGTCCTGTATCGTGGTGCGCATGGTCAGCATGCGCGTGGGCAGTTGAGTGCGCCAGAGTATCAGTTGCCATTTTTCAGCCCCGCTTTAGAAATCTCGTCGAAATGCTGATTTTCCAGCTTTTCAACTTCACGGACTGGTACGTAGTAGTCCACGTCCTCGTCAAAGCTCTTCACAATCCAGCTGATTACGATGCCGGCGAAGCCAACAATCGCCATCCACCAGATGTGCCAGATCATTGCGAAACCAAATACCGTTGCGAATGCGGCAATCACGATGCCCGCGCCGCTGTTTTTCGGCATGTGGATCTCTTCGTAATGAGCAGGTTGCTTGTACGCTTCACCTTTTTCTTTCATTTCCCAGAATGCGTCGCGTTCATGGATCTGCGGCACAACGGCAAAGTTATAGAACGGCGGTGGAGAAGAGGTCGCCCACTCCAGCGTACGGCCACCCCATGGGTCACCGGTCAGGTCACGGTTCTGGTCGCGGTCGCGAATAGACACGTAGAACTGAATCAGCTGAGACGCGATACCACAGGCAATCAGCACTGCGCCGCCCGCTGCAACCATCAGCATTGGGTGGAACTGCGGATCGATCTGCTGGCTCAGACGACGGGTCATGCCCATGAAGCCCAGCACGTACAGCGGCATAAATGCGACGAAGAAGCCGATGATCCAGAACCAGAACGCGCGTTTACCCCATTTTTCGTTCAGCGTGAAGCCGAACGCTTTTGGCCACCAGTAGGTTACGCCAGCGAAGCAGCCAAAGACCACGCCACCGATGATAACGTTATGGAAGTGCGCAATCAGGAACAGACTGTTGTGCAGCACGAAGTCAGCACCCGGTACCGCCAGCAGTACGCCGGTCATCCCACCTACGGAGAAGGTGACGATGAAGCCGATGGTCCACAGCATTGCTGAGTGGAACACGATACGGCCCTGGTACATGGTGAACAGCCAGTTGAAGATCTTCACCCCGGTAGGGATGGCGATAATCATGGTCGTAATACCGAAGAAGGCGTTTACGTTCGCGCCCGCACCCATGGTGAAGAAGTGGTGCAGCCAAACGATGAACGACAGAACGGTAATACAGACGGTTGCCCACACCAGAGAGGTGTAACCAAACAGACGTTTACGCGAGAAGGTTGCAGCGATTTCGGAGAACACACCGAAGACCGGCAGAACCAGGATGTACACTTCCGGGTGACCCCAGGCCCAAATCAGGTTGATGTACATCATCATGTTGCCACCCATATCATTCGTGAAGAAATGGGTGCCCAGGTAGCGGTCCAGGGTCAGCAGCGCGATGGTGACGGTCAGGATTGGGAATGAAGCAATAATCAGGATGTTGGCGCACAGAGATGCCCAGGTAAATACCGGCATCTTGAACATGGTCATGCCAGGGGCACGCATCTTGATAATGGTCACGAAGAAGTTGATACCGGTCAGGGTCGTACCGACACCGGAGAGCTGAAGCGCCCAAATCCAGTAGTCGACGCCAACGCCCGGACTGTACTCAATTCCCGACAGTGGCGGGTAAGCCAGCCAGCCGGTCTGAGCAAATTCGCCCACACCCAGTGACAGGTTAACCAGGATAACGCCGACAACCGTGAACCAGAAGCTCAGGTTGTTCAGGAACGGGAACGCCACGTCGCGCGCGCCGATTTGCAGCGGAACGACAACGTTCATCAGACCGATAACCAGCGGCATCGCCACGAAGAAGATCATGATAACGCCGTGGGCGGTAAAGATCTGATCGTAGTGGTGCGGCGGCAGGAAGCCGGCTTCACCCGCCGAGGCGAGTGCCTGCTGGCTACGCATCATGATCGCATCCGCAAAGCCACGAATTAACATGACGATACCGACGATGCAGTACATGATGCCGAGTTTTTTGTGGTCAACCGAAGTCAGCCACTCATTCCACAGGTAGCTCCACTTACCGAAGTAAGTGATCAAGCCCAGTAAGGCTGCGCCACCGATGATAATTGCAGCCACCGTAACCACGATAATGGGTTCGTGGTAGGGCACTGCATCCAGTGTCAATTTTCCGAACATTTTCTTCCTCGGCCCCTTAGTGAGCGGTTTCCGCGTGGCTCATGTCCATGCCTTCCATACCTTCGTGCGCGCTGTGCTCGCCTTCAGGCTGGGTCATGTCCATGCTCTTGCCGTGATCCATAAATTTGCCAATGACGTCTTTAAACAAATCTGGTTTCACGTTAGAGAAGTATTCCACCTTGTTGTATTCGCTAGGCGTAGCCACTTTTTCGAACGCCGCCATGTCAGACATGGTGTTAGTAGACTGCTTCGCTTTTTCAACCCACTGGTCGAAAGCGGCACGGTCTGGCGTTGCGATAGCTTTGAACTTCATACCTGAGAAGCCCGGGCCGCTATAGCTGGCGGAGATACCATCATAGGTGCCTGCTTCATTCGCGATCAGATGCAGGTTAGTCTGCATACCGGCCATCGCGTAAATCTGGCTACCCAGACGCGGGATGAAGAAGGAGTTCATTACGGAGTTGGAGGTCACTTTGAACTGAACCGGAGTGTTCGCCGGGAAGGCGATTTCATTCACGGTAGCAATGCCCTGCTCTGGATAGATGAAGAACCATTTCCAGTCCATGGAGACCACTTCAATGGTAATAGGTTTCTCATCGTGAACCAGCGGTTTGCTTGGCTCAAGTGCGTGAGTGGTTTTCCAGGTCAGAACGGCAAGGAACAGGATGATCAGAATAGGTACCGTCCAGACCACAGCTTCCACTTTATTGGAGTGTGACCAGTTAGGGCTATACTTCGCATCTTTATTGCTCGCACGATACTTCCAGGCGAAACCAACTGCCATCAAAATGGCTGGAATAACCACAATCATCATCAGGCCAAATGCCGTCAGAATCAGTGAACGTTGTTCCAGTCCAATCTGTCCTTTGGGGTCTAGTAGTGCAGAATCGCAGCCACTGAGTAATACAGTGCCCGCGAATAATGACAACCATCCCAAACTTTTATTGTATTTCCCGAGTCTCATTTAACGACCTCAATTCCACGGAGTCTGGTGGCGTTTAAAGTGTGGGGGCATTTTACGGGAAGGTTACATTACTGTAAACATCATTAGGCCTGTGTCAGGAAGGTGTTACTGGGTTCTGCCGCACATGTCACAAGTGTTGCAAATTATGTCGCTTTTTAAGACATAAGCCGCATGGCGCGGGCTTTATAACGAAAGGACCCCCAAGCATACCCTAAAAGGGGCAATTGGTATAACCATTGTTAAAAATACACAAAAAATTAACAATTAATTATCAATAAAAAGACAACTAAAAAACGAAAATTTAATGTTTCAAATGCTGAATCGTTTAATGAGAAAATAGAGTTTGGAATTGACTCCAATAATTTCCAGAAGCTATCCCGCACAAAACAACAAATATTTTTTTCGCGATTGTCGGTTATTCCACCGTTATAATTTCACTTCGTGATTACAACGGGAAATAACCTTTCGTTTTTTTCTTCAGCTCATCTGCGTTTTGCGCAATGCCAGAAAATCGAGAAGTCCCCCGATCAGGATCCCGGCGATGGCGAGCAGGGCACCCACGTCGAGCAGGAGCGTTTCAAGCGGGAGCGTCAGAGAGGTGGTTGCATTAATGATGAGTACGACAAGCCACAATCCCAGCGCAAGGCACCCCACCGTTAACAACCGTAAGGCAAAACGGTAGGCGCGGTGATATTCGGTACGCGGCATAAAGTGTTCAGTTCGCTGGGTATATTCTAGCGTCTGACGACACACCAGCAGCAATAAAATCCCCGGCACGGCGGCAACCACCGAGAAGAGATAAAATGTCGGCCAGCCGTGGGCTTCAACGAACCAGCCTGCAATGGGGCCGACGTAAACGCGACCCACGGCGGAAAGTGCTGAAAGCAGGGCAAACTGCGTGGCCGAAAATGATTTGTTGCACAGGGTCATCAGCAGGGCGACAAAGGCTGCCGTTCCCATTCCGCCGCAGAGGTTTTCAAAGAACACGGCTGCCGCCATGCTGATCATATGCTTATCGGAAATCGACAGCAGCCAGTAGCCCGCGTTCGACGCCCCTTGCAGGATGCCGAAGATCAGCAGGGCGCGGAACAGCGTCAGCCGCTGCATCAACACGCCGCCGTACAAGGCGCCGACGATAGTTGCAAACAGTCCCAGCGTTTTATTCACCACGCCGACTTCACCGGCATCAAAGCCCACTCCGCGAATCAGGAAGGTCGTGGTCAGACTCATGGCAAAGGCATCGCCGAGCTTATACAGGACAATCAGCAGCAAAATCAGCCAGGCATTGTTACGGCCAAAGAAATCACGCAGTGGTTCAGCGACGGCCTGCTCCAGCGAGCGTGGAACCGGGATCACATCGCTCGGTTCAGGCGCGAACAGGGTGGCAATAATGCAGGGGATCAGCAATGCGGCCATCAGCCAGTACATGCCCTGCCAGCCGAGATAGCGGTCAGCAAGCCACAGTGCGAGTCCACCGGAAACCAGCATGCCCAGTCGATAGCCCAGCACGCTGATGGCGGCACCCGCACCACGCTCTTCCGCAGGCAACACGTCCGTTTTCCAGGCATCGAACACGATATCCTGCGACGCGGAACAGAAGGCAATCACCACCGCAAGCGCCGCCATCCAGCGCAATTGCGTGGACGGTTCGAGGAAGCCCATAGCGGCAATGGCCAGCAGTAACAGCACCTGCGTCATGACCAGCCAACCGCGACGCCGCCCGAGGAACGGCGGCGTATAACGGTCCATCACCGGAGACCAGAGGAACTTAAAGACATAAGCCTGGCCGACAAGCGAGAAGAAGCCGATGGTTTTGAGATCGATATTCTCGACGGTCATCCACGCCTGTAAGGTGCCGGAGGTGAGCGCGAGGGGTAAACCGGAGGCGAAACCGAGGATCAGCAGAATGGCTGATTTCGGTTGCTGGAAAATGCGTAAGTAGTGACTGGACATGTTTTTATTGAAACTGACCCGGCTAAGCACCGGGTCAGTGCGCAGAATTAACGAGCGTTCTGCTTGATGAAGTCATGAATGCTGGTGTCCTGCGCCATATCGGCGATGGTATCAGTCAGCACGCTGTTTACCGCGTTAGCAATGTTCTGGTTGGATGCCTGGAACGCACCTTCAACAGAGTAGCTGGCGCGGTAATTTTTGGTCATCTTGTTGCCGTTTTTCGCGGTAGCAATGATGGCGATATCCGCTTTGGTCGCGATGTTGTAGCGCACGTTACCCTGGGAGACGTCAGCGTACAGGTTGTTCACGATGATTTGCAGATCAACCGCGCCGCTTGGCCCAATCATATAACCGCGAGAGGTCATCTGCTTCTCGAGCACTTCCTGCAGCAGGAAGCGCAGGTCGCGGGAGGCGGTCAGCGTAACCTGCTGGTTATCGCGGGTCACTTTTGCCAGCGCCTGGTCCTGACGCTGATCGGCACCGTTAATGCTCACGGTCACACCCATCAGGCTTGGATCCTGCTGAGGCAGGGTAATTTTTGGTGACACATCAATAGTCGTTGGCGGGGTTGCGCAGCCTGCCAGCATAAAAAGTGCTACCAACGGAAAGAAGAGTTTTTTTAACATTTTCAGGTTCTCAACGAATCGTAAGCATATAAAGAGAAAAATTGTCGCCATCATAACATCGCTAACGGCGAGGGGAAGTGGTCAACGCATGTAAATTCATCGCCTTGTCCGAAAACTGACCAGTTCACCGTTTTTCTCAATCCGTGTGTGACAAAACGTATGAGTCTCACAGTGAACTTCATTCGTTTGAATGAGAAAATCAGACGAAAGCTAAATATTTGTTGTCAAGGTGTAATGGAAACGGTAAAAGCGGCTAACATTTAAAGGGATGGGTGACATCCTGGCGTTGTCGGAGGAGTAATTTCATGATGATACGTGAGCAGATAGAAGATAAATTAAGGGCAGCGTTCAACCCTGTGTTTCTCGAGGTTGTCGACGAAAGCTATCGTCATAACGTACCGGCGGGTTCTGAAAGCCACTTTAAAGTGGTTCTGGTTAGCGATCGTTTCCTGGGAGAGCGTTTCCTGAACCGACATCGCTTGATCTACAGTACCCTGACGGAAGAACTCTCCACAACCGTACATGCGCTGGCGCTGCACACCTACACCATTAAGGAATGGGAAGGCTTGCAGGATACGGTATTCGCATCACCGCCTTGTCGCGGCGCAGGCACCATAGCCTGATAAATCGGATTTGCAACGGTTGGAGCTTTTCCAGTATGTTGCATACAGATTTCCTCAAAACGGCCTCCGGGCCGTTTTGTTTTGTCTGAGTTTTGAGCGGATGGTGCGATTTTAAGGCTAAAAATAGCCTTAAAGTGTGAAAAAAGCCGCAGCAACATGCCCCAACCGTTCTCGACTCACCTAAGTGATGCCGCTATAATGCCGCGTCTTATTGAATGTCTTCGGGATGATTCTGGCGACAGGGAATGTGAATCTGCACTAAGAGAGCATCCCGGTAAAACAGACAGATTCAGAGTTGACCGAGCACTGTGATTTTTTTGAGGTAACAAGATGCAAGTTTCAGTTGAAACCACTCAAGGCCTTGGCCGCCGTGTAACGATTACTATCGCTGCTGACAGCATCGAAACTGCTGTGAAAAGCGAGCTGGTCAACGTAGCAAAAAAAGTACGTATTGACGGCTTCCGCAAGGGCAAAGTACCAATGAATGTTGTTGCTCAGCGTTATGGCGCTTCCGTGCGTCAGGATGTGCTGGGTGAACTGATGAGCCGCAACTTTATTGATGCGATCATCAAAGAAAAAATCAATCCGGCCGGCGCGCCAAACTACGTTCCAGGCGAATACAAACTGGGCGAAGACTTCACCTACTCCGTAGAGTTCGAAGTGTACCCAGAAGTTGAGCTGAAAGGTCTGGAGTCTATCGAAGTTGAGAAACCTGTTGTTTCCGTGACTGACGAAGACGTTGACGGCATGCTGGACACCCTGCGCAAGCAGCAGGCGAACTGGAAAGAGAAAGAAGGCGCTGTTGACGCTGAAGACCGCGTTACCATCGACTTCACCGGTTCTGTAGACGGCGAAGAGTTCGAAGGCGGCAAAGCGTCTGACTTCGTACTGGCAATGGGCCAGGGTCGTATGATCCCAGGCTTTGAAGACGGTATCAAAGGCCACAAGGCTGGCGAAGAGTTCACTATCGACGTGACCTTCCCGGAAGAATACCACGCTGAAAACCTGAAAGGTAAAGCAGCGAAGTTCGTCATCAACCTGAAGAAAGTGGAAGAGCGCGAACTGCCAGAACTGACTGAAGAATTCATCAAGCGTTTCGGCGTGGAAGATGGTTCTGTTGCTGGTCTGCGTACCGAAGTGCGTAAGAACATGGAGCGCGAGCTGAACGGCGCTGTGCGTAACCGTGTGAAATCTCAGGCGATTGACGGTCTGGTGAAAGCCAACGACATCGACGTTCCTGCTGCCCTGATCGACAGCGAAATCGACGTACTGCGCCGTCAGGCTGCACAGCGTTTCGGTGGCAACCAGCAGCAAGCGATGGAACTGCCACGCGAGTTGTTCGAAGAGCAAGCGAAACGCCGCGTTGTTGTTGGCCTGCTGCTGGGCGAAGTGATTCGTACCCACGAGCTGAAAGCTGACGAAGAGCGTGTGAAAGGCCTGATCGAAGAGATGGCTTCTGCATACGAAGATCCATCAGAAGTGATCGAGTTCTACGGTAAGAACAAAGAGCTGATGGACAACATGCGCAACGTCGCACTGGAAGAGCAGGCTGTTGAAGCGGTACTGGCGAAAGCTAAAGTGTCCGAAAAAGCGACCTCTTTCAACGAACTGATGAACCAGCAGGCGTAATTTCGCCCCAACGGTTTAAAGTTTGAACAAAAACCCGTTGCCTTTTGGCGACGGGTTTTTTTTATCACACCAATAGCCCAGGAAGAGTGCTAAAACGCCCTTTCAGTGTTAGCGTAACAACAAAAGGTTGTTATGCTTGAAATAGGGCAATGTGAACCCCATAAGTATGGAATCACGATGAATGAGACTGGCTGATAATCCGTCCATAAGGTTACAATCAGTACAGCAGGTGTTTTCAATTTAGATCCAGGAGACGGAAATGTCATACAGTGGCGAACGAGATAACTTTGCACCCCATATGGCTCTGGTGCCAATGGTTATTGAACAGACCTCACGTGGTGAGCGTTCTTTTGATATCTATTCCCGTCTGCTCAAGGAACGCGTTATCTTTCTGACCGGCCAGGTGGAAGACCACATGGCTAACCTGATCGTGGCGCAGATGCTGTTTCTGGAAGCGGAAAACCCAGAAAAAGACATTTACCTGTACATTAACTCCCCTGGTGGCGTGATTACCGCAGGTATGTCCATTTATGACACCATGCAATTCATCAAGCCTGATGTAAGCACTATCTGTATGGGTCAGGCTGCATCTATGGGCGCGTTCCTGTTAACTGCAGGGGCGAAGGGTAAGCGTTTTTGCCTGCCTAATTCCCGCGTGATGATTCACCAGCCGCTGGGTGGTTACCAGGGCCAGGCGACGGATATCGAAATCCACGCCCGAGAAATTCTGAAAGTTAAAGCGCGCATGAATGAACTTATGGCGCAGCATACGGGTCAACCACTCGAGCAGATCGAGCGCGATACCGAGCGCGATCGCTTCCTCTCTGCTCCAGAGGCAGTTGAGTACGGCTTAGTCGACTCCGTGTTAACCCATCGTAATTGATGCCCGCGACGCGAGTGTGCCGCTATACTAAAGTAGGGCGGCACGCTGCTTTAAGCAGCTTGCGTCTGAGATTGGCATTTGCGTCGTCATGTGCGGCACAAAGAACTTAAAAAGAGGTTTGGACTCATGACAGATAAACGCAAAGATGGTTCGGGCAAACTGCTGTACTGCTCTTTTTGCGGCAAAAGCCAGCATGAAGTGCGTAAACTGATTGCCGGGCCGTCCGTGTATATCTGCGATGAATGTGTCGATTTATGTAACGACATCATTCGCGAAGAGATTAAAGAAGTTGCGCCACACCGTGAGCGTAGCGCGTTGCCAACGCCGCATGAAATTCGTCATCACCTTGACGACTACGTCATCGGCCAGGAACAGGCCAAGAAAGTTCTGGCAGTGGCGGTATACAACCACTACAAACGTCTGCGTAACGGCGATACCAGTAACGGTGTGGAACTGGGCAAAAGTAACATTCTGCTGATTGGCCCAACCGGCTCCGGTAAAACGCTGCTGGCCGAAACGCTGGCGCGTCTGCTGGATGTTCCGTTTACCATGGCTGATGCCACCACCCTGACCGAAGCCGGTTATGTGGGTGAAGACGTTGAAAACATCATCCAGAAACTGCTGCAGAAGTGCGACTACGACGTACAGAAAGCGCAGCGCGGGATTGTCTACATCGATGAGATTGACAAGATCTCCCGTAAGTCTGACAACCCGTCCATCACCCGTGACGTGTCGGGCGAAGGCGTGCAGCAGGCGCTGTTAAAACTGATCGAAGGTACGGTTGCCGCCGTTCCACCGCAGGGCGGTCGTAAACATCCGCAGCAGGAGTTCCTGCAGGTTGATACCTCCAAAATCCTGTTTATCTGCGGCGGTGCGTTTGCAGGCCTCGATAAAGTGATCTCTCACCGTGTTGAAACCGGCTCCGGCATTGGTTTTGGCGCGACGGTGAAATCCACCTCCGAAAAACCAAACGAAGGTGAGCTGCTGTCACAGGTTGAGCCGGAAGATCTGATCAAATTTGGTCTTATCCCTGAGTTCATTGGTCGTCTGCCGGTTGTGGCAACGCTGAATGAACTGAGCGAAGACGCGCTGATCCAGATCCTGAAAGAGCCGAAAAACGCGCTGACCAAGCAGTATCAGGCGCTGTTCAATCTGGAAGGCGTCGAGCTGGAATTCCGTGACGAAGCGCTGGACGCGATCGCCAAGAAAGCAATGGTTCGTAAAACCGGCGCGCGTGGCCTGCGTTCTATCGTTGAAGCAGCACTGCTCGACACTATGTACGATCTACCGTCCATGGAAGATGTCGAAAAAGTGGTTATCGACGAGTCCGTTATCGGCGGGCAGACCAAGCCGCTGCTGATTTACGGCAAACCGGAAGCTCAGCAGGCATCTGGCGAATAATTCACCAAATCATACAAGCAGTTATTCAAAAAGGGGGGATTTTATCTCCCCTTTACTTTTTCCGTATTCATGGCGTTGAATGTGTGGGAAACATCCCCATATACTGGTTACATGTTAATGGTTGTGTGAAGCACAGTGACATAACCAGTTTACCTGGCGGACACTAAACTAAGAGAGAGCTCTATGAATCCTGAGCGTTCTGAACGCATTGAAATCCCCGTATTGCCGTTGCGCGATGTGGTGGTTTATCCGCACATGGTCATACCCTTA
>Ga0308162_1000104_pt1 | contig 112355 bp, 131 predicted proteins | sample PhySR2_FD_201370 | JGI IMG/M metagenome (GOLD analysis project Ga0308162, IMG submission 201370) | Phyllosphere microbial communities from UC Gill Tract Community Farm, Albany, California, United States - DLSLS.R2 | ecosystem: Host-associated > Plants > Phyllosphere > Unclassified | place... | reverse complement strand
AAGGTTTAAGCCCTCGTTTGTTACTCGCCAGTTTTTCTGACGTTATAGAGCAACCTTGGCGATGTAAAGTCTACAACGTGGCGCGAAAGTTACAAGTGTGATGTGATAAGGCTCTAAAAAAAAACGCAGAATCGTACATATTTGCTAACATTCTCCGCTCAAAAAAGCGGCGATCAACAGGGCGTTTTTCCTTGCCGAACCGCGGCCGGACTAGCTTTTTGCCTTATCCCGCAAAGGTTCCCTTTACGGGGTGCGAAAATGATGGGAAAAATCCTAAATTTACTTAATGATACAAAGAAGAGTGAATTTTTAGGGTAGAACACTGTCCGTGAGTCGGGCTAATGTCACGTTGTGGACGCATGATAAACCCGTATGCGTTACCCAATTCTGCCGCTCGTCTTAATTTTAGACGATCCTCCTCTGTTAGCTCGGGCAACCAGCCGAGAACCACGCTGTAATTCCCCGTTTGCAGCGCTTTTTCCATTGCCTCAACCGTATTCACCGGGCTGATCTGGCTCAATTGCACCACTTTATCCACCGGCAGGCCGGATTGCTGCAGCCACTGTTTGCTTAATTTTTGCTGCGGCGTGAGCCACAGAAGCCAGCGAGACTGCTTGCCCAGTTGCTGCAGCAGGGGCAACAGCAATTGAGCCACTGCGGGCTGGCGCTCGTTGTAAACAAGTTCACTGATCAAGCCATTCTCTTTGCCGACATCCGTGTTCTTCGCAACATTGCGCGTTGTATAAGAGCCATGGCCGAAATGAGGTTGGTAGAGTGATTGAGTACGCATAAAGTTCCCGCCCGTCGTGTTACTGTATGTTTATACAGTATCCCTGATTTAGGATAAGATCAACCCAAATTTTCGTAGCGGCTCGCATAATTGCGATCATTTTTTGTACCGATGGTTTTTGTGATTGGCAGGCGGGCGGATAGTGCGTATTTTTCTAATTAGTTGTTCACGTTACTTTTTTCATTGATGAGAGAAATAATACGGCCAGAACCTAAAGGCCAGAACCTAAAAAGGAGGAACGCTATGAAAAGGATGTCGACGAGAAGAATCGCGCAGGCTAAAAATTGCTTTGCGGCATTGGGGGCCATCACGACTCGGTCGCAGTTCGGCGGTTACGGTCTGCTGGCTGAGGGCGTCATGTTTGCGGTGATAGCGGAGGGGGAGCTGTATTTGCGGGCTACGGCAAGCATGGAACCCGCCTTTCGCGCCCGCGGAATGGTCAATATGGTCTATTCCAAACGCGGTGTGCCCATTACCTTGCGCTATTACTGGGTTGACGAGTCGCTGTGGCGGGAACGCAACGAGCTGGTGGGGCTGGCCTGGCAGGCTGTCAGGGAGGCGCGCCGGGAGCAGCGACTTAAGGCTGGCGATCACGGCCGACTGAAGGCATTGCCGAATATTGACGTCAATATGGAACGTCTGCTGTGGCGAGCGGGCATTCGCAACGCTTATGACCTACGGCTGCATGGCGCCAAACGCAGCTATCTCCGTTTATTGAAACAGCAGACTAATTTGGGGCTACGAGTGCTGCTGTCGCTGGGCGGGGCGATAGCCGGTTATCATCAGGCGGCGTTGCCGGCCGAATTACGCAGCGAGCTAGTGCGTTGGTTCGATCATACGATGGCGATGCGCCGCCATGGGCATGAGCCGGTTATTCAGGGCCCATCGATCGGGCCCTGAATAGTTAGGCTGCCTTATTGATTTGGGCATGCAGCGCGGTGAGCTCCGGCAGCAGCTCGAGCACCAATCCCACCTGCTGCAAGACCAATTGTTCTTTGCTTTCAGGTTCCGGAACGGCTTTGCTGATGCGCTCCGCCAGCTGTTCCAACGCCTGCGCAATGCGCTGGCTGTTCCGTTCTTCCTGATGCAGGGCGCCGTCCACGTAACACACGGCGTCATTGAGCAGATCGAGCGTGGCCGGGGTGTTAAGCCGCTCGCGGTGCGCCCCCAATGCGGAGATATAGCTCAGGAGCGTGTGGTTCAGACAGAGCAAGCGGAAGGCGGCTTCCTGCAGCGCTTTGTCGGCCTTGGGATCGGCTGACATGTTGGAGATGACCGAAGCCAGTTCCGCATCGCTGTTATGGGCATCTCGTCGTGCAATGCGGTAAGCGAGGCCGTTATCCTTACCTTGATGATATTGCACCAAAATGGCGTCCAGATAGCGGCAGTTGGCATTCAGCGTTTTATCCACCACCGCCGGCAGTTGGCGGAACTTCCAGTCCGGCCAGATGAAGCTGACCGCCGCCCAGGCGATGGCGCAACCCAATAAGGTATCGTAAACGCGCGGGGCGGCCACTTCGAAACCTTCACCCAACAGGTTAAAGCACAGCAACACAAGCAGCGTGATGAACATCGTTGCATGGGCATACTGTACGGTGCGAAAAGCGAAGAACAAGACACCGGTGATGACGATCAACACCAGTTGCCCTTCTACGGAAGGCACGAAATAGAGGATTGGCAGGCCGATCAGGATACCTGCCAGAGTGCCGATGATGCGCAGTGCCAGGCGCCGGCGGGTGGCGTTGTAGTTCGGTTGGCAGACGAACAGGCTGGTCAGCAGGATCCAGTAACCGTGCTGCATACCGGTGAACTGGATAAAGGCGTAACCGACGCACAGCACCGCCGACATGCGGATCGCATGGCGGAACAGGGCCGACTGCGGCGTTAAATGGCGGCTGATGCGCAGCCGGATGTCGCTCCAACCGGTTAAGCGATCGTCGGCCAGGCTGTTCTCTTCCGCTTGTCCGCTCGCCAGCGTTTGCTCGGACTCGATATTGGCCAACTGCGCATCTATCGCATGCAGGTTTTTCAGCAGATGCGCCAGCGCCCTGGTCTGTTCGCTATTGCCCTGGGTTTCGGCGATGCGTGCCAAGGCCTCCTGAATGCGGCTGAAAGCCGGCTCAAAACGCGGGTTGTGCTGGTATTTTTGCCGCAGCAGGATCGATTGTGCCAGCTGGCGGCAGGCGCGCGCCTGCATGCTCAGCAAACGCTGGAAGCGGAATAAAATATCGCTGTGACGGAATTGCCGGCTGAGCGCGTGGTACTGAACGTGGGAAGAGCTGGCGCGTTCGTGGATATCCTGCGCGACAAAATAGTAGTGCAAGGTGCGGCGGGTGCCGCGCTGGCCGCGATCGCCTTTCAGGCGCGTCAGCAGCGAGGCTTTGGTCTGGTTGAGTAACGCGACCAACGCGCTGTTGGCCATCGCGACATCCATCCATGGCAGATCGGCGTCGCGTTCGGCGTCGGGATCGAACAGATTGGCCTTGGCATCCAGATAGTTGGCCAGTTGATCGTAACAGCGCGCCAGGTTCTCTTGCAGCGGCCGGATCGGGAACAGCAGGTGGCCCGCCAGCGTCAGCAAGTTGTACCACAATGCACCGATCACCAGCAGCAGCGGTTGCTGATACCAGGCATCGTACATGGAAGTGCCGAGCATGGTGTAAACCGCGATCAGCAGCGCACCGAAGGCGATGGTGGCGTAACGTTGCCCCAAGGCGCCCAGCAGGATAAAACCGCAGGTCGAGGTGGTTAAGCCAAGCGCGAACAACCAAGGGTAGGGAAACAGCAGCTCAATCGAGGCGGAAGCAATAAAGAAGCATACCAACGTGATCAGCAGATTGCGTAATCTGCCGGCCAGGCGGTCGTCCAAATCAGTCAGGGCGGCTGCCACCACGCCCAGCGTTAACGGGATAGTCAGCTTGGGAATGCCGAGCCACCAGGGAACGGCGGTGGTGCCGATCAGCGCAATGAGGATGCGCAAGTGATACAGCAGGTTGCTGTTGTAAGTATAACGACGAACTGCGGGTGCAAAAGAGAGCACGAAAAACTCCTCAAACGGAGAAAAAATTAACGCTGTTGATAGTGGCGGCGAGCATTCTCAATACGGGCTTGCTGAGCCATTTCTACCGAGACGACGCGGCGTCCCACCGGCCACAGCGCGATGGCGGCTATTTTGAAATTGGCGATGCCGACCGGAATGCCGATGATTGAAACGCATTGCACGATACCGGCGGCAATGTGTGACAGACACAGCCACCAGCCGAACAGCACCAGCCAGATAATGTTGAGCAGCGAGCCGCCGGCGGAGAGCAGCGCATTGCTTTTTTCCGGATACAGTTCATCGACGTGTATCGCTTCGTTGCCGAACGGCACCAGCGACAGCTTGGTGATTTCCCAACAGGAGCGGGTAAGCGGCAGTGTGATGACAAGCAGCACGCTGAACACCGTAGCAATAAGCCAGCCTAGCGTGGTGAAGAAACCGCCCAACACAAAATTAAGAATATTCAGTACAGTACGCATAGACGTCATTCTGCTCTAATGATAGCCAAACCGCGATGCGGGCGTATTCACGATAAAAACGCAAAATCTATTCTACCCTTTTTTTAGCGCTAGAGTGCCACTGCTTATCGCAGGTAAACTGGCAGATATCCGTTATTTAATCTCAACATAGTCATGGCGCGACGATATGGAACTTAAAGCGACATCGCTGGGGAAACACCTGGCTCAGCACCCTTATAACCGCGTGCGGTTGCTGCACGCCGGCGTTGAGGTGAGCGGGGAAAAACATGAATACCTGATCCCCTTCAATCAACTGATTCAGGTCAGGTGCAAGCGTGGCATCGTCTGGGGCGAGCTGGAATTTGAATTACCGGACGAAAAAGTAGTGCGGTTGCACGGCACCGAATGGCAGGAAACGCAGCGTTTTTATCACTTTCTGCAGCAGGCGTGGCAGCAGTGGAGCGCCGAGATGAGCGACGTCAGCGCCGGCGTGTTGCAACAGCAGGTGGCGCAGATTAAGCGCATTGAACAACAAGATAAATGGTTCAAAAAGTCTGAGCTGGGCAAGTTGCAGCAGCAAATTCGCGAGGCTTTCTCCGCGCTGCCGATGCCGGTGGCGCGCCTGGAGGAATTCGATAACTGCCGGGCTGATTACCATCTGTGTTTGCAATGGTTGCAGCAGGGGGAGCGCAGTATCGAGCAACGCAACCGGCAGTGGACCGAGCGCATGCTGGATCAACACCATGATTTCTTCCAGACCGTCGAGAGTTCGCCGCTCAACGACGCCCAGAGCCGGGCGGTGGTCAATGGCGAGGATTCCGTGCTGGTGTTGGCCGGCGCCGGCAGCGGCAAAACGTCGGTGCTGGTGGCGCGCGCCGGCTGGCTGCTGCGTCGTCAGGAGGCTGAGCCGGGTCAAATCTTGCTGTTGGCGTTCGGCCGTCAGGCCGCCGGCGAGATGAACGACCGCATCAAAGAACGTTTGGGTGATGTCGGTATTCAGGCCAAGACCTTCCATGCCTTGGCGCTGCAAATCATTCAACAAGGCAGCCGCAAAGCGCCGGCCATCAGCCGGTTGGAAACCGATGCCAAAGCGCGCAAAGAGCTGCTGATTACCCATTGGCGCCAACAGTGCGCGGAGAAGAAAGCGCAGGCCAAGGGGTGGCGTCAATGGTTGACCGAAGAGCTGGAATGGGAAGTGCCGGAAGGCGACTTCTGGCAGGATAAGCGCCTGGCGGATCGCCTGGCAAGCCGGTTGGAACGCTGGTTGGGGCTGATGCGCATGCATGGCGGCAGCCAGGCGGAAATGATCGAGCAGGCGGATGAAGAAATCCGCGATCTGTTTTCAAAACGCATCAGGCTGATGGCGCCGCTGCTGAAAGCCTGGAAAAGCGCCTTGAAAGAGGAAGGGGCGGTGGACTTCTCCGGCCTTATCCATCAGGCGGTCAACATTCTCGACAAGGGGCGCTTCGTCAGCCCGTGGAAACATATTCTGGTCGACGAGTTTCAGGATATCTCACCGCAGCGTGCGCTCTTGCTGGCGGCATTGCGCCGACAGAACAAGCAGACCTGCCTGTTTGCTGTAGGGGATGACTGGCAGGCGATTTATCGCTTCAGCGGCGCAGAACTGACGTTAACCACGGCCTTCGCCACGAACTTCGGCGAAGGCGCGCAGTGCGCGCTGGATACCACCTATCGTTTCAATGAACGCATCGGCGAGGTGGCCAACCGGTTCGTGCAGCAGAACCCGCACCAGTTGAAAAAACCGCTCAATAGCCTGAGCAAGGGCAATAAAAAGTCGGTGACGATCCTGCCGCACGAGCAGTTGGAGCCGCTACTGGACAAGCTGAGCGGCTACGCCAAGCCGGATGAGCGCATCCTGGTGCTGGCGCGTTACCACCATCTGAAACCGGAAGCGCTGGCGAAAGCGGCCACCCGCTGGCCAAAGCTGGATCTGGAGTTTATGACCATCCACGCCAGCAAGGGGCAGCAGGCGGAATACGTCATCATCGCCGGTTTGCATGAGGGGCGTGACGGCTTCCCCGCCGTGGCGCGCGAGTCGGTGTTGGAAGAGGTGTTACTGCCGCAGCCGGAGGACTTTCCGGATGCTGAAGAGCGCCGTCTGCTGTATGTCGCGTTGACTCGCGCCAAACATCAGGTATGGCTGTTGCAGGATCGTGAACGTCCTTCGGTGTTCGTCGACCACCTGCGTGAGCTTGGCGTTCCGGTGCAGAAAAAACCGTAAGCAGCAGGCCTGGCGGCAGCCAGGCCGAAAGGACTATTTCAGGCGGTCTTGCAGGTAACGCTGATAGTCGGGGATGGCGATCGCCACCTCGCTTTTGAACAGCGGAGAGTCAATCAAAAAATCAGCGGTCGAACGGTTGGTCGCTACCGGAATATTCCAGACGGTCGCCAGCCGCAGCAGCGCCTTCACGTCCGGATCGTGCGGAACCGCGTTCAGCGGATCCCAGAAGAAGATCAGCATGTCTATCTTGCCTTCCGCAATCAGTGCGCCGACTTGCTGATCGCCCCCCATTGGGCCGCTCAGCATGCTGGTGACGGGAATGCCGCTGGCACGCTGGATCAGGTTGCCGGTGGTACCGGTGGCGTACAACTGGTGCTGCGCCAGAATGGTCTTGTGGCTTTCAACCCATTCCAGCAGGGCCTGTTTGCGGTGATCGTGCGCCACCAGCGCAATGTGCTTGCGCTCGGCGATAGTGCGGGTGGTCAATTCCATCTCAGTGTCCTTCGCTAATCGGGGATGTGCGACAGATTACTGAAACTGTTTTTCACTGCCTAGCGTTTGCAGCTGAAAATGCGAAGAAAAGGCGCCTTTGCGGCTAAGGCGCCGGGAGGGATCAGCGAACCGGTTGTTTGTTGGCCCAGTGCAGGAAGCGCTTCTGGGTTTCCTTGTCCGCCTGTTGGAACCAGTATTGCAGCATCTGTTCCGACACGTTTTCACCTTTCAGCGTCACCGTCGGGGCATTCACCGGTGCGCCGGCCGGCAGGGAGGCTATTGTGTTGCCTGTGTTCGGCTGGACGAAAAGCGGGACGGAAGCCGGGCGGTTTTGGCGATTGTAATCCGTCATCACCTTTTCCAAATCGGCATTGAAGGTGACACTGTCGGGATGCAGCACATCATGCTGGAACGGCAGGGCATTACCCTCTTTATCCACCACCCGATAGTTCAGCGTTTTATCAAAGCGTTGCGTGTCACGATCGTTCTCGATGCGCGGCAGTTCGATCGCCACCTGACTGATCTTTTGCGTATTGAAGGTGGCAACCAGCGGCAGGGACGCATAGGCCTGCGTATGCTGGCCGGAACGTACGGTTTTGGTCACTTTAAACAGCAGCTGGTGCTGTCCGCCATCCAGTTCAAGGCTGTCGGCGCCTTTTAACAACGAACCTGTCATTTTCTTGCCGTCGACCACTAGCAGATCGATGTCCGGGGAGAGTTTCAGGGTCGTAGCCGCGGCAGGCATGCTGATGCTGAGCAACGCCGCAACCACCAGACCAAATTTCATCATTATCTCCTTATAAAGTGACGTAGCTCTAAGTGTTGAACATGGCATAGGTTGTGTCAAAATTTTTCAATCGGGTATTTTATTTACATTTTTACATATTTATTTGTAATTAGACACGTCTGTGCGTGGCTGAACCGCGACAGCCTCAGACCATAAGATTACGCTGAAGTTTCCTGCGCGTAGCGTTTAGCCGCGCGAATGCCGATCGGTTACACTCGAAACGGAAAAGTGACGCAGTGATAAACGGGAGTTGAAGATGCAAGATCAAGAGATTGTTGAGTTATTGCAGCAGGTGAAAACCATCGCGCTGGTGGGCGCCAGCGATAACCCGTCGCGGCCCAGCTATGGGGTGATGGCTTATCTGTTGTCGCAGGGATATCAGGTGATCCCGGTGAGCCCAAAACTGGCGGGGCAGACGCTGTTGGGGCAGCCGGTTTATGCCACGCTGGCCGCCATCCCGCAGCCGGTCGATATGGTCGACGTTTTTCGCAATTCGGAGGCAGCCTACGGCGTGGCGCAAGAGGCGATAGCGATCGGTGCCAAGGCGCTGTGGTTGCAGATCGGCGTGATTAATGACCAGGCGGCAGTGCTGGCGCAACAGGCCGGGCTGCAGGTGGTGATGGATCGCTGCCCGAAAATCGAAATCCCGCGTTTGGGGCTGGAGCGCTAAATAAAAAGAGCCCGGCGCGCTGCCGGGCTCTTTCAGGGTTTCTCAGGTCTTGGCGCGGTCAATTGCGCAAGCGTGGCGCCTGTAACTGGTGACGGATGGATTCCGCCAGTTCATCCAGCGATGGTTGCTCGGGATGCGCTTCCTGGGGCTCGCCATCCAGCTGCGCTTCCGCCAGATAGGTATGCACCGGTTGGCCTTCCTCGTCTTCCATCACCACGTGGTACCAAGGAGCGGAACGCAGTTCATCGTTCGCCGCTATCTCGTCAGCTTTGGGTTGTTCCAAAGAGTATTCAGGGTCGATATCGATAACGACGCCCAAATACCCCAGCAGTTTATGCCTAACCTGTTGTCCGATACCGAATTTGCTGGCAATCATGATGACCTCCTGAGAAACAATGCCTTGCTCATATATGGGGGCAAGGCAGCGCATTTCAAGTTACATCACCCGACAAGCGAAGCCTTTCAGATACAGCCCCTCAGGGTACGTGGCGATCACCGGGTGATCGGCAGCCTGGCGGAACTGTTCTATAAATTGTACATCACGTCCGGCATCTACAGCGGCGTCGGCCAAAATTTTCTGGAACAGATCGGTCGGCATCAGCCCGGAGCAAGAGAAGCTGAGCAGAATGCCGCCCGGGTTCAGCAGCTGCAGCGCCAGCATATTAATGTCTTTGTAGCCACGGCAGGCGCTGGCCAGCTGGTTTTTGTTCTCGACGAACTTCGGCGGATCCATGATGATCAGATCGAATTTCTCGCCCTGGGCGCGGTAGTTGCGCAGCAGTTGGAACACGTCATCGCGAACGAACTCTGCCTTGTTCAGCTCCAACTTGTTGAGCTCGACGTTCTGTCTGGCGATATCCAGCGCCGCCTGCGAGGTATCTACACTGATCACCTGCGCGCAGCCGCCCATCAGAGCGGAAACGGCGAAGGCGCCGGTGTAGGAGAAGCAGTTCAGCACCCGGCGGCCGGCAGAGTAGTTACGCGCCGCCAGGCGGCTGTCGCGCTGATCGAGATAGAAACCGGTCTTGTGCCCTTGCTGAATGTCCACCAGCAGTTTCATGCCGTGTTCGGTGATCGGCAGCAGCTCCGGCGGCAGATCGCCCAGCACCGGACCCTGCGCCAGCGGCAGGCCTTCTTTTTTACGCACCGCCACGTCGGAACGGTCGTAAATTGAACATTCCGGGTAACAATGCTGCAGAGCGGAAAGCAGAGCCGGGCGCTGATATTCGGCGCCGGCGGACAGCAGCTGCAGCACCAGGAAATTCTGGAAGCGATCGATAGTGATGCCCGGCAGGCCGTCGGATTCGCCGGCGATCAGGCGGTATCCGTCCAGGCCGTCGCGCTGCGCGACCCAATCACGCCAGCTTTGCGCTTGCTGCAGGCGGCGAATGAAGAAATCGATGTTAATCTCTTCATCCTGCTGGAAAGTCCAGACGCGTGCGCGGATCTGCGACTCGGGCGAATAGGCGCCGCGAGCCAGCCATTTGCCCTGGCTGTCGAGAATATCGATGGTTTCACCGGAGAGCGCTTTGCCCTCGACGCGTTGAACGGCGCCGGAGAATACCCAAGGGTGACGACGGAGTAAGGACTTTTCACGTCCTTTGGCGAGAAACAGGCGTACGGTCATAATTAATAATGCTGCCAGCTAGGATAGAAAGAGTGACACGGCGGTGCAAAGGCACGGCAATGCCATAACGAAAACTGAATTAAGGGGGCGATTATGACACAAGTTTGCATTGCTGCGTATGTGTATGGCGTGGTGCAGGGGGTAGGGTTTCGCTATTCCACTCAGCGGCAGGCTGAGGCGCTGGGGGTGACGGGCTATGCGCGCAACCTTGATGACGGCAGCGTTCAGGTGGTGGCCTGCGGCACACAGGAGCAGGTGGACTCGCTGGTCGCATGGCTGAAGCAGGGCGGCCCGCGCAGCGCGCGCGTCGAACGCGTGCTGGTGGAGCCGCAGGGCGTGACCGACTACGACGGGTTCGGCATTCGCTATTAAGTGCTCGCCTGCAGCGGCGCTGCGGGCGGAGCGGTCAGATGCATTTTACCGGTTTGGGCAATCCGGCGATCTTGGTGGCCTGTTTGGCCGGCCCTTTCGGGAACAGGCGGTACAGATAGCGGCTGTTGCCTTTTTCTTCACCGTATTTCTGCGCCATGGCTTTGACCAGCATGCGAATAGCCGGTGAGGTATTGAATTCCTGATAGAAGTCGCGCACAAAGCGCACCACTTCCCAGTGTGCTTCGGTGAGCACGATCTCTTCCTGCGCGGCCAGCAGCGGCGCCAGGCCTTCATGCCAGTCGGCGCTGTTTTTCAGATAGCCCTGCGCGTCAGTGTCGATAACCCGACCTTCAAACTCCAACATACTGCCTCGATAACGGATAATTCGGAACGGCCGCCAGTTTAGCAAATTTTTTCAGCCGCAAAAAATAAAGCCCCGCCGGAGCGGGGCCTGGAAGGCGGGGTAACACGCGATCAGTTGCTGCGGGCGAAGCCCAGAATGCTCAACAGGCTGATGAACATGTTGTACAGCGACACGTACAGGCTGACGGTGGCGCGAATGTAGTTGGTCTCGCCGCCGTGAATGATGTTGCTGGTTTCCCACAGGATCGCGCCGGCGGAGAACAGAATGAACAGCGCGCTGATCGCCAGGTGCAGAGCAGGGATCTGCAGGAACAGGTTGGCGATCACCGCCACCAGCAGCACCACAAAACCGGCCATCATCATGCCGGACAGGAACGACATGTCTTTACGGGTGGTCAGCACGTAGGCCGAGCAGCAGAAGAACACCGCGGCGGTGCCGCCCAGCGCCAGCATGATCAGATCGCCCGCGCCGGCGTTCAGGAACGAGCTGAGGATCGGGCCAAGGGCGTATCCCATGAAACCGGTCAACGCGAACGCCGCCAGAATGCCTGCCGGGCTGTTGGCCAGTTTATGCGTCAGGAACATCAGGCCGTAGAAGCCAACCAGCATCAGCAGCAAGCCCGGCGCAGGCAGGCCCAGCAAGGTACTGGCGGTTGCGGTCAGCGCCGAGAAAGCCAGCGTCAGGGATAACAGGAAATAGGTGTTGCGCAGGACTTTATGCGTGCTGAGCAGGGAGTCGCGCGAGGAAGACGAGACGACAATGCGGTCCATAATGATCTCTCTTATCAGGCCATCACAAAATAATCCCGATGATAGGCAGCGCAAGCGCTTGATTAAAGTTTGTTTACCAATCTTTACCCTTAGTTATCATTGTTGCAACAGCGGGGGGAGCGGCCACGCGTTTGTTCGCCGGCTTGCATCATTCCGTCGATTTTTCGCGCGGTTGAACGCGCCTGGGCTTTACAAGCGAATAAGCTCTGTTTATAGTGCGCGTCGTTGCGGAGGGGTGGCCGAGTGGCTGAAGGCAACGGTCTTGAAAACCGTCGACGGGAAACCGTTCCAGAGTTCGAATCTCTGCTCCTCCGCCATACATTCTGACCCCGCGCTCTTAGAGCGCGGGGTTTTTTGCTTTTGCGTGCTGAGAACTTGACGGTCGCCCGCAGGAAACGCGAACGGCTATTGATAAGGGCTACGCATCGGTGAGATTATGCGGTCATCAAGGCAGGCTGCTCGGATGCCTGCTGCTGTCAGGCGTGACCGGCACGATAATTAACGCCGCCTTATCGATTTTGCTTAATACTCTTAGGAGACAGAGATGAACTGGTATCAAGTCGCCCTATGGACCATGATTTTTCTCAAGTCCGGCGCTTTCCTGGTGTTCGTATGGTGGTGGATGTTCAAACGTGCGACCAAACCCTATGAGCGTCCGAAAGACGTCGTGGTCGACGAGACGCCGTATGACGATAGCCTTACGATGGAAGAGGTGATGAAGAATCACGGCATCGTACGGACTGAAAAGCCGCTCTGATCGTCGAATGTCTGTGTTGCTATCAACCCGAGCCTGTGGCGCTCGGGTTTTTTATTCCCGCCGTTACTCGCGATGCATCCCTTTTCCCCTATCTTGTTTGACCCCTGTAGCGATTTATTTAAATGAATTATCTTTCAGTATATTTTTTAATATACTTTAAAGGTGGGTTTTATATTGATAGGGAAAGATATATTTTTCTCTGAAAAATTCATCCTTATCGACTGAGCAAAGAAAAATTCGGACGCTGTTTCTTGTGTGTCTGAATATTCATGTGCAGAGAGTATCGCATTTCCGGGCTACTCCTATAGCGGTAGGTCGGATAATTTTTAAGGTAGGGGAAAAGTAAACCTTACGTGGAGGGATGAGGAGGGTTAAGGAATCTAAGATTTTTCTTTTTGTGTTTTTTCTTTTTATATCAATGGCTTTTTGTTTTTTATGCCACAAGCGCTTTTATGAGGAAATGGCGGCCATCATTTAACCCGCGCAGTAAGCAGCCTGCCGTACTCACTCTTTTAAGGCACACATCCTTCCGGTCATTGCTCGATTCATTTTTTTTATTGTCATGAAAATTATTTGATTCGATGTTGCAATTTTTTTGTCTTTGGAATTAATATGTCCTGCATCTGGCGGTGAATGAGATTTTTCCCATTGCCGGATACCTTTTAGAATACACTTGGATATATATAAATATATACCGTCGCATATAAACTTTTAGATGGCAGGATGCTGTCAATACTCTGCTATTGCCTAAGCTTCGTTAGCCTCTAAACGGTTTAATGGTGTAGGTCATTTTATATATGCTCTCTCAGCGAAGAAAGTAATGGGGTTTATTATGATTAAGCAAGGCATCTCTTTGGCGGTATTGGCTGCCGCGTTAACATCTGTGGGCGCAACGGCGGCAGATAATTCCGCCGGTGGCGTTATTTCGTTTAGCGGTGCCGTTACGGATACCACTTGTACCATCAATGGCGGGAAAAGCGCCGATTTTACCGTTGCGCTCAGCCCGATTTCCGTGACTGATGCGGGCACCGTGGTCGGCCCCATCACCAAAAACAAGAAATCTTTCTCGCTGACGTTCTCCGGCTGCACGCCGGCGGCGGGAACGGCCGGTACGCCGCTGAAGATCTACTTCTCTTCGGCGAATAATATCTCTACCGACGGGAAATATCTGCTGAACAGCTCCGTGAATGAAAGCGACGCCGCCGTAGCGAAAAACGTCGGTTTTTCTCTGGCTGAGCCGGGTTCATCCACGCCGATTCCGTTGAACGTGCCTTATGTCACCAAGATCAAAGGCGATAAAACGGCGCCGGATGCCGAAACGCTGACGCTGGACGCCTATTACTACAAGACCAATGCGTTGGAAGCAAAAGTGGGGGAATTGAGTTCCAACGTGACTTACACCATTTCTTACCTGTAATTGCAATTAAGCCAGGCCTGCGCCCAAGGCAAAGGCCTGGCTTCTGGGGTGACTATGAAACAGTGCTTAATCTTTGCTGGATTGTTTCTCAGCAGCTTTTGCGCCGATGCCAATATTGTAATTAATGGAACGCGCGTTATTTATCCGGAAAAAAACAAGGATGTTATCGTTCAGTTAGTCAACAATGGTGACGATCCGGCACTGGTGCAGGCATGGATTGATGACGGTGATATAAACTCGACGCCTGAAACGGCAAACGTACCGTTCTTGTTATCCCCGCCGGTTGTGAAAGTTGCCGGAAATAATGGCCAGCAATTACGCATACAAAAAATGAACGCGGCGCTTCCCGGCGATCGTGAGTCGATATTTTATTTGAATGTGCTGGATATCCCGCCTACGCCGGAGAATTTGCAGGGCGTCAATACGCTGCAATTAGCCATCAAATCACGCATCAAGCTATTTTATCGCCCGGCAGGGTTAACCGGCAGTGTCAATAACATCACCGACTTCATTGAACTCCAGGCGGCGGGGAAGGGATTTAAGGTTATCAACAAAGGCCCTTACTATTTTACGTTGGCCAATGTTGATCAGAAAGGCAAAAAGAATCTGTTGGTCGATTCAGTGATGGTCGGGCCATATTCCAGCCTCTTTGCCCCGACCAAAGTTGGCGTGAGCCGGAATATTCCCTACACCCTGCTCTATATCGACGACCTGGGGGCTTATAAATCTAAAGCCATTACAGCCCGCTAACGTGAAGAACGGCCATGAAGCTTAAACTAAAATTGCTTTCGATACTGACCGCATCTGTATTCATACCGTTAAATAAAGCATCGGCGATGAAATTCGACACTTCTCTATTGGCCGGTGCGTCCAGCGAATCCGATCTGTCGCGTTTTTACCTCAATAATGACATGCCGGCAGGCACGCAAACGGTCGACGTGTATGTCAACCAGAGTTGGAAAGGGCGGTTCTCGTTGCAGTTCGGCGAACATAAAGGCGATATTCGCATCGCCCATCGTGACGCCGCCCTGTTGGGCATCGATATGAGTCGTTTGTCCATCGGGGGGGACAAGGGGCCGATCCCCGTCCAAACGTTGGTGCAAGGAGGAAGGGCGGACTTCGATGTGGGGACGTTGAGCCTTAAGCTGACGGTGCCCCAGTCGCGAGTGATTCGCGCAGAGGCCGGCTATGTTGACGCCAAATTTTGGGATCGCGGCGTGCCTGCGCTGCTGCTGGCCTATAACGCCACCTATTACCACGTGCAGTCGTTGCAGGGCGACAAGGCGTCAAACGACGATTTCTATACCGGTTTGGAATCGGGGGTCAATCTGGCGGGTTGGCAATTCAGAGACAGCAGCAATTTCCGCAGCAGTTCGCGGCAAGGCAGCGATTGGCAAAATAATACTCGCTATGTGCAGCGTGGCTTCGCCGCCATCAAATCGAACCTGACGATGGGCGATTTCTATTCGCCGGGTGATTTGTTCGACTCGATTCGGGTGCGGGGCGGCGCTTTAGCCTCGGATATCAACATGCGGCCCAATTCGCAGCAGGGCTTTTCGCCGATAGTACGGGGCGTGGCGCAGAGCAATGCCCTGGTGAAAGTATTGCAAAACGGCAACCTCATCTATCAGGAGAACGTGCCGCCGGGCGCCTTTACGCTGGACAATATATTGCCGACCGGTTCTGCGGGGGATCTGTTGGTCGTGGTCAGGGAAGCCGACGGGCGGGAACAATCCTTTACCGTGCCGTTTTCCGCCGTTCCCAACATGTTGAAGCAGGGCGTCAGCAAATACGGCCTGGTGGCCGGTAAGGTCAATCAGGCGGATACCGACTATGCGCCCGCTTTCGTGCAGGGCACGCTGCAGTACGGCTTCAATAATCTGGTCACCGGTTACGCCGGTACGATCCTCAGCGAGGACTATCGCGCCTGGCTGCTGGGCAGTGGCTGGAATCTGCCGTTCGGCGCGGTATCCGTCGATGTGACTCAGGCCTCGACGCATTTGCAGGATCGCAACGAGAATGGGCAAAGTTTTCGGATCGCCTACAGCAAGTTTTTGGACGCTACCGCAACCAACTTCACGCTGGCGGCATACCGTTATTCGACCAAAGGTTATTACAGTTTCAACGATGCCATCTACACCCATCAAGGCTACCGCGAGCGTGACAAGCGCTTTCACGATTATTGGAACGATCGGGATGACGATGAGCTTGCCCCGCTGGATTTGAATACCTGGGATGCCGTTCGCGCCGCTCGTCCGCGCAATACCTTCAATTTGAACCTGAATCAGAGGCTCGCAGACGGGTGGGGCACGCTCTATTTCTCCGGCACCCAGCGCGACTATTGGTCGGATACGAATAAAAGCCGGGAATACCAGCTCGGGTATTCAAACGCCTTCGCGCGCGTCAGTTACAACATTTCCGCGAGTCGCGTGAGAAATTCCGATCGCAAAGAAGAGACGCGGTTTTATCTCTCTCTGAGCGTGCCGTTGTCGATGTTCGACAACAATGCCTATCTCAGCACCAGCTTATCCGCCACCGATTCGCACTATCAGCAAAGCTCGCTGAGCCTGAGCGGCAATGCGCTGGAATCAAACCGTCTGAGTTATGCGCTTGCCGGCAGCAATCAAAGCGGCGGCAACAGCATGGCGAGCGTGAATGCCGCCTATCGCGCCAACGCGACGACCGTTGGCGGCTCCTACAGTGAATCATCAGACTATCGACAGTTGGGCATGAGCGCCCGAGGCAGCCTGGTGGCGATCCCTTGGCATTTGCTGGCGTCCAACGAAATGGGCAACACCATGATGGTGGTGGACGCGCCCAAGGCCAAAGGGCTGATGGTGAACGGCGACGAGAGCATCGTCACTAACGACGAAGGGCTGGCTTTGGTGCCTTACGCCACGCCTTACCGGCAAAACTCCGTGACATTGTCGGATACCGGCAACAGTTCCGGCGCCGAGATCGTCGGCAATATCGCCAACAGCGTGCCCTATGCCGGCGCCGTCAACTATTTGAGATTCGAAACCGATCGGCGTCGGCCTTATACGCTGCGCGCCTTTAAGCGCGGCAATAAGCCCCTGCCATTTGGTGCGGAGGTGGCGGATCAAAGCGGGCATGCCATTGGCTTCGTCGGGCAGGCCAGCGTCCTGTATCTGCGGGTGGAGCAGCAGCCAACGTCACTGGAGGTCAGGCTGAATGACGGTGTCTGCAAGATTGAACGCCCGAAAATCTCGATGGACAGCGCAGCCAACACATGTCGATAAAAGGATAATTACACCATGCTCAGGATACTCGCACTGACCCTGTCCCTGTTGTTCAGCGGTTACAGTTACGCTTCATGCTACGGCAACGGCATCCAATATGCGCCGCCTATCTACGTCGATTTGTCGGATAAGCTCAGCGATAAAACGCCGGTCTGGGAAGGCAGTTTTTATACGCAATACAGCGGTTCATTCAGTTGTTCAACCTCGAGCAGCGAATTCGGCTATACGCGCATCCTGTCAACCGACAGCACAAAGGCGACCATTCTGGGATTCAACAACGGTAAATATTGGATACGCGCGGAAATAACCAACGACATCGCCAACAAAAAACTTAGCGGTTGGGGATCGCACTCCGCTTCGGAATTGAATCAGCCGATGAATATTCGTTTCAGTCTGGTCAGCAAGACGGGCACATCGATACCCGGCGACACGGTTAGCCTTAAGGACGTGATGTTCGTGACCGATCTGAGCGGGATGTCCTTGCTGGAGATCATTTTGTGGCCCGCCAAGCAGTTGGTGAAGATTTTGACCTGGCTGCTCAACGGTTTCAATTGGCCTTACGATCAGCGCGATATGTACGGACAGCCGATGACCATCAAGTATGCGCCCAAGATGACGACCTGCACTTTCGACAATGCCGGCCTGGCGGTGAAGTTGCCGACGCTGGGGATATCGCAGATTACTCAGGGGGCGCAAAATGGCCTGACGCCCTTTACGCTGAATTTCAGCTGCCAGAATCGGCAAAGTGGCGGCACGGCCGATCGGGATATCAATATGTTTTTATCCAGCAATAATCTGTTGTCTTCGGATAATACGGTTTTGATTGATAAAAGCGCTGAGGCGGCAAAAGGCATTGGCATCCGGCTGGTCAAGACGGCTTCGCCGAATAATCCCGTCACGCTGTCGCTTTCCAGCGTGACGCCAGGCGCGGCGACTTCATTATTTCACGTGGGAACCGGCAATGCCTTGGATGCACAATTTTCCATCGGCATGGCGGCCTATTATTATCCTTACAGCCCCACCGCAATGAGCAGCGGGGGAATTAACACATCGGCTACGCTTAACATTATATATAAATAATTCTTTTGTTATTTTTAATAATAAAAAACAGGTTGCCACATATAAGAAAAATCTTAACATGGTAATTGGTGGCGAATATTATTTGCTTGAATAATATTGGTGTTTAATCCGGATCTCTATGTTGAGGATGAATTGTATGACGGAACAAATCCAGATCGGTGTCAAAGTGGAAAAATCGCTAAAAGATGAGGTTGACGTCATTCTTCGCGGTTTGGATATTAAGCCGACGACGGCGATAAATGGGCTTTATCAATATATCTCGCAGCATGGAGAGCTCCCTTTTGTCATATCAACCAGCGTGAAAACACCGAAGGATATCGCCGGCGGGTTGTTCAAGAACCTGTTTTCCTTACAAAGCACGCTCAGCGTTTTCCTGGATAAAGTGCAAATGAAGCGGTGTGTCAGCAGGGAGGAAGTATTGATTGTGCTCGATATATTGCGCGATTTTATCGTTGGTTTTCGCCAAAGCGCGCAATATCTCGGCGCTTCGCCTTTCGGTCGGCGCGTAGTTTGGAAGGATGCCGTATGCGCCGTCGAGAGTATTCATGAAATTCTAGATAATAACGTGAAATACAGTGAAGATGGCATTATGAGTTTGGATGAAAAATACCTTTCATCGCTGTCCGCATTGCTGATCTCATTATGTTCTTCACTTAAGTAAGTCGGACCAATAAAGTTAATTGACATGACTGCCATGGGGGCGTTGTTAAAAACGCCCCCATGACAAATAGCAATGGGGTGATCCTGTGCGAGTGGCTATATTTTCTGATGATTACTATTTATTCTATGGCATATCGCAGATCTTAATGTCGTTGGAGGGCGTTGAAGTTATGGGTCTGCATTCATCTGCACGCCGTGGATTACATGCCATGTATTGTCATGCAGAAGTGGTCATCGTCTCTTTCTCGTCTATCTGTCGGGTTATGAATTTCTTATCGCATATTGTCGACAGGCCTGACAATACGATCGTCTTAACCGGCGTGGAAACGCCGCGACTGGCGAATTTTAACTGCCTGAAAAAAAACATCGGTCTTACGACGTTCGTTGAGGCAATAAAAATGTTCACCGCGAGCTGCAAAGGGCAGAGCCTGTCGCCGCGCGAGCTTTCGGTGTTGGCCATGCTGCTGGCGGGAAAACCGAATACCGGCGTCGCTAAGGCGTTGGGCATTTCCGAGAAAACCGTCAGCCAGCATAAAATGAACGCCATGCGTAAATTGGAAATCGAACGTTTTCACCAATTTATTGTTGCGGCGGATGAGCGAGTGTAAGCGTGATGCCGTTGGCGGAGTGAGCGCCGTCTGATGCCCGAGTAAAAATAAACCCGCCGAAGCGGGTTTTTCCGTCAGTTTTTGCAGCCCATCAACTCCGGCAGAACGCCGGGCTTGTTCTTCAGCGAAGCCTGTACGTCGTCAGGCAGACCAGCCCAGATGATCAGGCCGGTGCGTTTCTCGATCTCGTCCACCGTCACGCGGAATTGGCAAAAATCGGCGCCCTTCGGCGTGTTTTGATCGAACAGGAAAGCGGCATAGTGGTTCACCGCCGGGCTGTTGTTGATGAAAATCACCTTCCAGTAGGCGCTGGGGATAGTGTGCGCTTTCTGGGTGCCCGGCAGTTTGCCCATATCGCGTTCATACAGCGGCCCGGTCACGGTATAGACCGAAGAGATGTCTGCGCGATCGATCAGCTTGCGCTCCTGATCTTCCAGCCGCGCCCAAGCGCCCTGGTTCAGGTCGGACTTTTGCGGCGTGATGTTGGACAGGTAGTTCAGCGATTCCCAGTCGGAAACGCCGGCCAACGAGGCCAGCGGCGCCTGATGGCCGCGATCGACCTTCAGCGCCGCGTTGGCGCCGGTGTAATCGGCAGGGGCCAGGGTATCTGCCGGATTGAGAGCCGGGTCGGTTTTCCAGTTGCGCGTCTTGCCGCTGGCCGGCGTGTCTTTGGTGATGTGATAGGCCACCCAGTTGGCGAATTTGGTGGTGCTGTTATTGTTCAACGTATAAGCATGACGCACGATCGACACATTGCTGCTGCCGCCGGTCGGGCAGCCAACCGCGCAGTTGTCGATAGATTCGAGCGTCTCGGCCGACGCCTGTGCGGCGAACAGCAGGGCGGCCAGGGCCAACATCTTGTTGTTAAAGCGCATATTCATATCCTCAATAAGTTAAAAAAATACTGTATATATTTACAGTAAATTAAACTTATCGCAGTGAAACGAATACAACAATGCAACACATTCATGTTGTGAATGTGTCAGTCATGGTACAGCGATACCGCACGTTAAAGTCGGCAGAAATAAAAACGGCGTCCAACAGACGCCGTTTCAAAAGGGGGTTATTCCAGCAGGTCGTTGACCGTGCGGCGAACGTAGTGCGTCATCTGCGCCAGATCGTCCGCTGACACCGGCCCGCCGCCGGCGCGCACCACCTGCTGTTCAATCTGGGCGATCTCTTGCTCGACTTTGTTGGCGATTTGCACTTTGACTATCTTGTCCACCGAAGACAGCAGCACCTTCAAGACCACTTTCAGCGCGATGTTCTCGCAGAACGAGTCGTAGTGATGAACCGGCGGCGGCGGGGCCGGAGCCGGCTCGGGCGCGCGCGGAGCCAGAGCTTTGAAGCTGTCTACATTTTCAATAATAAGATCCATGTCTCTTATTAGTTCATCAAAATCTTTAGACACTGACTTATTCCCTTCGCTGTGCGCAAAAAACAGAACGCCCGTCCTCGGGCTGAAAGCCGATGAGCGACGGGCAGAACGAATTCGGGCCTGGCCTTCAGACGCTGAATGGCCGGGGGAGGGGCATTCTAACCTTGCGGCGGGTCGGCAACAAGATGGGGCCGTGCGAATGCGCGGCCCTTTGAATCACGGGTGCAGGGGGGCGATTAACTTTTCAGCTTGGCGGTGATTTTCGCCACGTGCTCGCCCTGATAGCGGGCAATGGTCAGCTCTTCGTTGCTCGGCTGTCGCGAACCGTCGGCGCCGGCGATAGTGGTCGCACCATAGGGGGTGCCCCCGCGCACCTGCGAAACGTCAAACAGCTCCGGCGTCGCATAGCCGATCGGCACGATGATGAAGCCGTGGTGCGCCAGCGTGGTCCAGGTCGAACTGATGGTTTGCTCCTGGCCGCCGCCGGTGCCGGTGGAGGAGAAGACGCTGCCCACTTTGCCGTACAGCGCGCCGGAAGCCCACAGGCCGCCGGTCTGATCGAGGAAGGTGCGCATCTGTCCGGCCATGTTGCCGAAGCGGGTTGGCGTACCGAAGATAATGCCATCATAGTCCGCCAGCTCTTGCGGGGTGGCGACCGGCGCCTGCTGGTGTTGTTTGCCCCCGGCCTTGGCGAAGGCTTCCGGCGTCATGGTTTCCGGCACGCGTTTGACCGTTACGTCCACGTTATCGACCCGATTCGCCCCTTCGGCCACCGCCTGCGCCAGGCGTTCGATGTGGCCGTACATTGAGTAATAAAGCACCAACAGTTTCGTCATGTTTCGTACTCCCGCTCAGATGATTAACAAAAACCCCTGATAAGCATAGAAGCGAATGACGAACTTGGCGTCGTGGCGTTACCTGATGCCGGCGATCGCCAACAGGGCGCCAAAGACAATCAGCAGCCCGCCAAAGGTGCGATCGATGCCGCGGCGCAAACGCAAAAAGCGCGCATTGACGCCCGGCGCGGAAAACAGCAGCGCGACGGCGGCGAACCAGAATACATGGACGGCGGCGATAAAGAGGCCATAGCCGATCTGTACGCCGAGCGCGGTGTGGGGAGAGACCACCTGCATGAACAGACTGACGATGAAGATGGTGGTTTTCGGGTTTAACGCGTTGGTGAGAAAGCCGGTTTTCAGGGCGGCGAGATCGCTGATGGCGGCCGGCGTCGTGGTGGGCGCGGCGTCGTGATGGGTTGCGTTGCGCAGCAGCGTAAAGCCGAGGTAGATCAGGTAGGCGGCGCCGATGCCTTTGAGCAGGTTAAACAACCAGGGCGACTGTTGGATCAACACGCCGACGCCAATCAGCGTATAGCTGACATGGATCAGTACGCCGGCGCCAATGCCGCAGGCGGTGAAGATGCCGGCGCGGCGGGAGAGCAGCAGGCTGTTGCGCGATACCATGGCGAAATCCGGTCCGGGGCTGATTACAGCGAGTAAAGTAATGGTGACGACAGCGATGAGTTCAGTCATAGTTATCCTTGCGATTTTTATCAATAGAGTGACTGATTTATAAGAGTAATTTTTCTCGGTGACAAACGATGAATAGTGACGATATCGGTGAGAAAAACTCACGCAATAGAGCCAGGCCATTGCCGCTGGGCGGGCTGCGCTGCTTCGAGGCCGCCGCGCGGCTGGAAAGTTTCACCCAGGCGGCGCAGGGGCTGAATTTGACGCATGGCGCCATCAGCCGGGCGGTGCGGGCGCTGGAAGAGGAATTGGGCGTGGCGTTGTTTGAGCGCCGCCATAGGCGAGTACTGCTCACGGCGGCGGGCCGCAAGCTGTTTCAGGCGACACAGCAGGCCTTCGGCATTCTGGACCATACCGCGCTGGAGCTGCGCCAGCAGGCGCTCAATGCGCCGCTGATCTTGTCCTGTGAACCGACCTTATTGATGCGTTGGCTGATCCCGCGTTTGCCGGCTTTTCAGCGGGCGCACCCGGACATCAACTTACAGCTGGTGGCGGGCGGCGGGCCGTTTTCGTTCCATGACGGCATCACGGCGGCGATCCGGCGCAATGACTTCGATTGGGGAAAGCAGGCGCATAGCCTGGCGCTGTTCAATGAAAAGGTCGGGCCGGTGTGCCAACCCGAGGCGCTGACGAGGCTGACGGCCTCTGTGGACGGACGGCGGCTATTGCGGCCGGGCGCCAAACTGCTGCATGCCGCGACCCGGCCGGATGCCTGGCGGCACTGGGCGCATCAGCAGGGGGTGACATTGGCGGGGCATCCGGAACAGCGCTTTGACCATTTCTATTTCAGTCTGCAGGCCGCGGTAGCCGGCCTTGGCATCGCAATCGGCCCATGGCTGCAGGTGCGAGACGATCTGGCCGCCGGCTTGTTGAGCGCGCCGTTCGGTTTTACGCCCGACGGCAGCGGCTATTACCTGTTGTCGCCGCAGCCTATCGTGCCGGGCAGCGCGTTGGCCCGGCTGGCCGAGTGGCTAACGCTCACGGCAGACGCCTGAGTTTTTGCGCCAGCCGCTGTTCCTGCCAGCGGCTGAAGACGTTGCGCAGCAGCAGAGTGCGCACCGCCCGCATGACCAGCGCGAGGCTCATGCCGCCGATCGCCCACAGCGACCAGAGATAGTGCGGGTGGGTAAACCAATTGATGGCGAACAACATCACGCCAATCACGGCGAAACGCACCGCCATGCTCAGCAGTTTGCCTTCTGCCGCGACCTGGCGACGAAGGCGCTGCGCCTCAGGCGTCTCCTCCTGCGGTGTCTGCGGCGGCGCGTTGAGATCGCGGACCTGCACGCCCAGCGCGGCGGCGATCGCGGTCAAGGTTTCCAGGCTGGCCTGTTCGCCGTTTTCAATCCGCTGTACGGTGCGGGTGCTGAGGCCGGCGATGGTCGCCAACTGCTCCTGCGACCAGCCTTTCTCCAGACGTAACGGCCTGATGCGGTACTTTTGCATGGTGCACTCCCGAGTTCGCTGTCACTGTCATCCAGTGTAGGAGGCGCGGGGTAGCGGCGCCACGACAGCGGCACGACAGCGACACGACATCCGCCGCCGGCGCGGGCCGGCGGGCAGTCAGAAGGCGACGTTGCGGATAAAGCGCAGCGGGAGATCGCCGTGGTTGGCGTAAGCGTAGCGCTGATCGCTGTTGAAGGTTTGCGTGGCGCCGGCGCTGAGCGTCAGCGTGCCTTGTTCCAGTTCCAGCGTCAGGGTGCCGGCAATCACGTAGATGATTTCGCTCCAGCCTTCGGCGTCCGGCGCCGAGTCGTAGCGCTCGCCCGGCATCAGCGTCCATTCCCACAGCTCGGCCCGTTGGCGCGCCGGTACGCTGGCGGCAAACAGCGCCTGGCTGCCCGGCTGTGCGCCTTGCCAGGCCAACTCGCCTACCAGATGGCTGCCGCGAGCCTCTGGCGCCTGAATCAGATCGGTGAACGAAATCGCCAGGGCGGCGGCGATCTTGTCGAGCACCGCCAGACTGACGTTGCGATCGCCGGCCTCGATGCCCGCCAGCATGCGGCGGCTGACGCCGGAAAGTTCGGCCAGCGCCATCTGGCTCAGGCCCGCCTGTTGGCGGTAGCCGCGCAGATTGCTGCTCAGGTACTGCAGCACTTTGGGGGGATCGGTTTTCGCGTTATGCGCCGTATTGCTCATCGCCGGACTTTATCTCATACTGGCAGGATCTGTGCATTATATTGCACTCAGCAGGAAGGGCAAGCCGGTGTCAGCAGCAAAAAAATCCTTTATTTCCGCCGTGGTTCCGCAAATCAGGTTGCCGGAAGCGGTGTTGATTTTCATCACCATGATCTGGGGCGGCACCTTTTTGGCCGTGCATCACGCGATGCAAGTCAGCGGGCCGTTCTTTTTCGTCGGTCTGCGTTTCGCCACCGCCACGCTGGCGTTGACGCTGTTTTCGCTGCGCGTGCTGCGCGGCCTGACCCTGTATGAACTGAAGGCGGGCGTACTTATCGGGCTGGCGATCATGTTCGGCTACAGCATGCAAACCGTCGGTCTGCAGACGATTACCAGCAGCCAATCGGCGTTCATCACCGCCATGTACGTGCCGATCGTGCCGCTGTTGCAATGGCTGGTGCTGGGGCGGTTCCCCGGCATCATGTCGTGGATCGGTATTCTGCTGGCCTTTACCGGCCTGATGCTGCTGGCGGCGCCGAGCAGCACGGACATGTCGCTGAGCCTCGGCGAAATTCTGACGCTGGCCGGCACGCTGGGCATGGCGGCAGAGATCATTCTGATCGGCGCCTTCGCCGGCAAGGTGAATATCCGCCGGGTGACCATTGTGCAGCTGGCGACCGCCTCGCTGGCCTCATTTTTGATGATGGCGCCGACCGGCGAATCGCCGCCGCCGTATTCGGATTACCTGCTGTACAGCGCCATTGGGCTGGGGCTGGCCAGCGCGTTGATTCAGCTGACCATGAACTGGGCGCAGCGCAGCGTTTCACCCACGCGCGCTACGGTGATCTACGCCGGCGAACCGGTCTGGGCGGGCATCGTCGGGCGGCTCGCCGGTGAGCGTTTGCCGGGCGTCGCGTTGTTGGGGGGCGCGTTGATTGTGATCGGGGTGGTGGTCAGCGAGCTGCGCGTACGGCGCAAGGGGAAAGCGGCGGTGGCGACGGAAGCGGATTAGCGCAGAGGCAAAAAAGAGCAAAGGGGCGGAGATATCCGCCCCTTTTTGCATCACGCGGTTTTCTTCTTGCGCAGGAACACGTAAGACAGGCCGAGCAGGATGAACCACAGCGGGGTGACGATCAGCGCCTGGCGGGTGTCTTCGCGCAGCGACAACAGCACCAACACGAACACGAAGAACGCCATGCACACCCAGCACATCAGTTTGCCGGCCGGCATTTTGTAGATCGATTTCTGGTGCAGCGCCGGGCGCCGTTTGCGGTAGACCAGATACGAACACAGGATGATGGTCCAGACGAACATGAACAGAATCGCCGACACGGTGGTCACCAGGGTGAAGACCGTCATCACGTTCGGGATCAGGTAAATCAGCACCACGCCGCCCAGCAGGCAGATGCAGGAGAAGGTGAGGCCGTTGGCCGGCACCGCGCGCTTGGACAGGTTGGCGAACGATTTCGGCGCGTCGCCTTCCTGCGCCAGCCCGAACAGCATGCGGCTGGTGGAGAACACCCCACTGTTGGCGGAGGAGGCGGCGGAGGTCAGTACCACGAAGTTGATCACGCTGGCCGCGGCCGGCAGGCCAATCAGCACGAACAATTCAACGAACGGGCTCTTGTCCGGCACCACGGAGCTCCACGGCGTCACCGACATGATGACGATCAGGGCGAACACGTAGAACATGATGATGCGGATCGGAATCGAGTTGATGGCGCGTGGCAGTGACTTCTCCGGATCCTTGGTTTCCGCCGCGGTGGTGCCCACCAGTTCAATGCCGACGAAGGCGAATACCGCGATCTGGAAGCCGGCGAAGAAACCGCTGATGCCTTTCGGGAACATGCCGCCGTCATTCCACAGATGGGTGAACGAGGCTACGGTACCGGTTGGCGACTGGAACTGCATGGCGATCATCACCAACCCGGCGACGATCAGCCCGACGATGGCGACGATTTTGATCATCGCAAACCAAAACTCCATTTCGCCGAACATCTTCACCGTCGCCAGATTAAGGCCGAGCAGCAACAGCACGCACAGCAGCGAAGCGATCCACTGCGACAGTTCAGGGAACCAGAACTGGGCGTAGGCGGTGATCGCCACGACGTCGGCGATGCCGGTGACCACCCAGCAGAACCAGTAGGTCCAGCCGGTGAAGAAGCCGGCCCACGGGCCGAGCAGATCCGCGGCGAAATCGCTGAACGATTTGTATTCCAGGTTGGACAGCAGCAGCTCGCCCATGGCGCGCATCACGAAGAACAGCATAAAGCCGATGATCATGTACACGAAGATGATCGAAGGGCCTGCCAGGCTGATGGTTTTACCGGAGCCCATAAACAGACCGGTGCCGATGGCGCCGCCGATGGCGATCAGTTGAATATGTCGGTTAGTGAGGTTTCGCCGTAGATGATCTTCTGAAGCGGGCGTCGCGTCAGTCGCTATTTTAGAGTGATCTACCATCTGATGATGTCCTGTTTTACCTGTCATTAGTGAAGTCGTGAGCTCTGAAGTGGCTCTTTTTTATACATTTATCCGGTTGGTCCGGCTTTAGTAAGGTAGTGCAATAACGCCACCTTTGTGCAACATGTTTACAACATTTATACGCGGGATAAAAGTCGATCAATCTTTACACGAGAGGAGGCAAATCGGACGTTCAGGGAGCGGAAGATTACTCTTCAAACGGTGGGATTAACAGACCTTATGCGGCTTATCTCGTTGATTAAACAAAGGGTTGTAAAATTCGCATGAGAAAAAGTAATGGGTGTAAGCGTTCGACAGCGAGGCTGACAAGAAGGGCGATTTATCTCGTTGGGCCGTTAGCTCAGGCGGATGAGCCGTTGACGCCTAATCAACGAGACAGAGGTTCGCCCCCTGTACGGCCCGCCAACCAAATCAGCGTGTTACGCTCAGACATTTCTTTGATCGTGCCCTCATGGCGCCGTTTTAAGCGCGTATTCTGCAAAAAAATTCGCATTTTTCGACTGATGTTCAGAAAGGTGATCTGGCGCAAACTGCGATGTTGCACCGTACTTTATACGGCAAGGGAGGCTGTGCGCTGGCGCAACGTCGGCGCAGGGATGGGGCATTTGCCCAAGAATCTTTCAGGTCAAGAAACGGGGAACACATGCGCGGCCGACATCAAGAGCAGTGCCCAAACGGCGGCTGAGAGTGCGGCGGTGGCATAGACGTGCCTCGCCGGCAGTTGCAGCATGCCGGCCATCAGCGGCACGGTGTAACGCATCACCGCCAGAAAACGCGAGGCGAACAGCAGCGGCAGCCCGCGCTTTTGCAAGGAACGTTGCGCTTTGCGCAGTGGGGCGTGAAAGCGTGCCGGCAGCCGGCGGCCAAGATCGCGACGGCAGAGCAGTGCGCCGCAGTGGAAAGACAGGATTGAGCCCAACGCCGCGCCAAGGGCGATGGCCGCCCAAACCGCGCCGATCGGCAGCGCATGTTTGCCCGCAAGGATGCCCATCAGCAGCGTCACCGAGGCAGGCGGCAGGACGGAGGACACCACGATCACGGATTTTCCCAGCGCGAACAGGAAAATCAGCAGCAGCAACATCTCCGGTTCCGGGCTGTATTTGGCGATAATGTGCGTCAATTCATCCATTTAACACCTGTGGGCGAGAGGGCTGACTGTCAGTGTCCCATCCGCAGGTTCAATAATGGCTAAATAACGCGTCGCTATCCGGTTATCTCTGCGTCTTGCTTGCGTGCCTCAGCATGCCGATGTCTGAGCGCCCCTAACAGCACGGCGCACAGCAGCGAAAAGGCGGCCAGCACCAGCGGCCCGGCATGCGGGCTGTGAAAACGCTGTTCCGCCTCAGTGCGGATCAGCGGGGCTAAAAAGCTGAATGCGGCGCCGAGCGTGGTGCAAAAACCGATGCCGGCCGCCAGCGCCGGACCGGTGAGCAGCTGAGCGGGAAACGTCCAGAAAATGGGTTGTACCGCCAGAAAACTGACTGCGCAACAGCTCAGGGCGACGATAGCGAGCAACGGGCCGGCATAGGAAGAGACGACCAACCCCAGCGCTGCCGCGACCATGCAGCCAACGGCGATCGGCAATCTTCTGGCGGTTTTTCTGTCGGCATAGCGCGGCAGGAAATAGACGCCAAGCGCGGAGCATGCCCAGGGAATGGCGGCCACCAACGAGGCCTTGAAGCCGAGATGGGTGCCCATCAGCGAGGCGATCTGCGACGGCAGAAAAAACATCAGGCCGTATACGCCGATTTGCAGGGTGCCGTAGATCAACGCCAGATGCCAAACTTTGCCGCTTCTCATCGCCGCTTTAACGCTGCTGGTTTCGGTGCGCTGCTGTTCAGCGGCCAGCTGTGTGACCAGCGCATTACGTTCTTCCTCGGTGAGAAAGCGGGCCTGCCCTGGGCTATCGTCGAGATAGAAAAAGGCGAAGACGCCGAGGACGACGGCCGGCAACCCTTCCAGCACGAACATCCAGAACCAGCCGGGCTTGCCCAACACGCCGTGCATCTCCAGCAAGGCCCCCGACAGCGGTGAGCCGAGCGTCAGGGCCGCCGGTACGCCAAGCACGAAAATGCCAATGACCGAGGCGCGCACCTTATTGGGAAAGTAGATCGACGCCAGCAGCAGGATGCCGGGGTAAAAGCCGGCTTCGGCGATCCCCAGCAGAAAGCGCAGGACAATAAATTGCTGCTCGTTGGCCACCAGCCCGGTACAGGCCGACAATGCCCCCCACAGCGCGGTGGTGGCGCTGAGCCAGCGTTTGGCGCCCCAGCGATTCATCAACAGGTTGGCCGGAATGCCGAACAGCGCATAGGCGGCAAAGAATATCCCCGCGCCCAGCGCAAAGGCGGATTGCGACAGCGCGATATCGATGGCCATCGCGTCTTTGGCAAAGCCGACGTTGACCCTGTCGATAAACGCAATGAAGTACATGGCGAACATCAATGGCACCAGTCTGCGCCAGGTTTTGCGGATGGCGGCGTTGAGCGCTGGAGCGGCATAGGTGGCGTGATTCACTGGCGGTAACCTCTCTTCTGAGAATGATAAACGTCGGTCATAAAGACCGTCCTGGCGCCGTGGCCCATCATGCGGCGATGACATGGCTTTTCTGCGTGAGCCTTAAAGGTCTAAAGGACTAATGGTCAGGCCTTTAGGGGCGAAAAAAACGCCGCGTATTGCGTCGGCATATCGGTACAGATATCACCATGGTGAATGGTGTGTTGCCTTTTTGTTAATTGAAAGTTCACACAGGGCCAGGAGGCGTTCAAGCGCTTTGATCGAGATCTGTGTGCGCTATCACCGAATTGGGAACCCGAGGACAGACACTGGAGAGTGGCGCTTTCATCTCGCGAGGGAGGGCGATAAGGTGAAGCACGGCACAACAGAACGCAGGAGCGCAACATGCTGAAGGTCATTGCTGAAGATTTCATTCACCCGGAACACATTGACACCGTTATGCCGTGGTATCGCGAGCTGGTGGAGAAAACCCGGCAGGAGCCGCTGTGCATCAGTTATGAACTGTGCATTGACCAGCAGGATCCCGGGCACTTTATTTTTATCGAAAGCTGGCCGGATCGCGCGGCTCTCGAAGTGCATTGCCAGACCGAGCATTTCACCCGGCTGGTGCCGCAGATCAATCAGTATCAGCGCAAGCCTTGCACCTTCCTGTTTATGCAGGCGTTCCCTGAAACAGGCGATAAATAGGCGAAAAAATCCCCGCAGGGGGCGGGGTCAATGGCTTCTCAACACTATCTTGTTGTGATTAAAAAATAGGCTGATAATGATTTTCATTCTCTAGGAATGCTCTTAAATTAATCAATCTGGTGAATGATTCGCCGTCTGCTTTTCGCTGGCGGTTTTAATGGCGCGCAGCATGCGGCGTCTTATCAACCCACTCACCAGGCGAATCGCATACCAGTAGGGAGTAAACCGCCGCCGGCTGGCGCTGTCGGGGCAGAAGATGCGCGTTTCCGTTACCAGGCGGCAGCGCCCGCCCTCCAGCGGGCTCGCGGCATACCCCAGCGCCAGTTTGGCGACGCCGGGCTGAGCGAAGGCCTGAAAGTCCGCCCCGTCAGCGACCTTCACCAAACCGTATTCGGCCTGCCAAAACCGGCCGATCAGGCCATAGACCAACGCGGTTTCATCCTGCTCAAGCAGGCAAAAGTTATGCAGGCCAAACGGCGGAGGACGAGGCTTATCGCGTGGCATCAGCCGCGCGGGCAATTCGCGCAGCGCTATCATGCTGCGGAAAAAACGATCGCGCTTGGGATCGTAAGCGGCCACGGCGTCCAACACCCGCGATTGCGGCGCGGTGATGACGATCGTATGCCGCTCAGAGAACTGATATTGCCCGAGATATTTATTCAACAGCGTCATGTTGTTCATGCTCCCGCCATTCGCTATGCAGCAGGGCGAAACCGAATTCATCACCCCATGCGCCTTTGAAAAACACGTTTTGCCGCCAACAGGCCTCACGGCGAAAGCCCAGCTTGCTGAACAACGCGGCGGCGCGAAGATTACGCGCGTCTACCACGGCGGTAATGCGGTGTTTCGCCAGCGGCCCGAACAGCAGGGCGATGACGGCGCTTAGCGCCTCGCGCGCCTGTCCTTGCCGCTGATGAACCGGATCGAAGGTCACGCCCAGTTCAGCCTGACGCCCTTCATCGAAAAAATGCACCGCGACATCGCCCAGCAACGCGCCGTCCTCGCGGCGCTCGACCGCCAGTTGAAACCAGCTGTCATCACGGTTGAACGCGAGCCGCTGTTGCTGTGCGAAAAAGGCCTGCGCCTGCGCGGCGCTGTAGTCGCTCCAGCTTTGGTAGCGCGCCACGTCAGGATGGTTGCGGTAGGCGGTAAAGTGGGGCAGATCGTCGGCGGTGAACGGGCGCAAGATCAGTCTGGGGGTCAGCAGAGGCAAGTGGCGCATTATTTTTCCTTATCAGCGCATGAGGGCTACCGGCAGTGTAGCCCAGCGCCGAGAGGCGGGCTGCGTAAAATGAGCTGTGGCGGGGAGGCGCAGCGGGAAATGCCGGCTCAGGCAAGCCGGCAAGCAATAAGGGGTTAACGACGAGCGGCCGCCTGACGCAGGCGTTCGACCGGCGCCTGCTGAAAATCGAACGATGGCGCCTCGCGCTGCGTCAGCCCCTGGCGCACGATGGCCTTCACGGCCAGGCTGGCGGCGAGATCCTTCCCGGCGATCTGCTCGGCGATGCGCAGCGCTTCTTCCCGGGCCGAGCCCTCGCTGATGCGGGAAATGGCGCCGTGTGACAGGGCCTCCCGCGCACCGACGGTTCTGCCGGTCAGCAGCCAGTCGAGGGCGACATAGGGAGAAACTCGCGCCGGCAAGCGCGCGCATCCGCCTTGCGCGGCGACCAATCCGAGCCCGGTTTCGGGGAAGCTGAAGCGCGCGTTCTGGCCGGCGACGATCAGATCGCAAGCCAGGGCGAGCTCAAAGCCGCCCCCGTAAGCGATGCCGTCAACGGCGGCGATGATCACCTTGGCGATCTGCGCATGGATCAGCCCCCCGAATCCCTCCGGCGTGACGATGGGCAGTTCGCCCTGTCGGAACGCGTTGACATCCATGCCGGCGGAAAATACCGCCGGCTGACCGGCCAGGACGATCGCGCGTATCGTATCGTCATTATCCGCCTGCCGCAGGTAACTGCGGATCAACTCGGCCATCTGCAGGTTGATGGCGTTCTTTTTCTCCGGCCGATTGAGGGTGATGACCGCAACCTGCGCGCCATAACGTTCGTAAAGCACCGGCGGTGATTCACTCATCGCTGGCCTCCCCGCGGAAAAAGATCAGCGTCAGCAGCAGGGCGATGGCGCCGAGCGGCAGCGAGAACAGCGGCAAATAGTGGGCCGGCAACGCGTAGAGCGTCAGGCCGCCCAGCATGCCGCCCGCCGCGATGCCGGCGTACAGCACCGAGCTGTTGAGCGACACGGTCAGCGCCCCAAAACGCTTCGACAGAGACAACAGGTGATGTTGGATTGGCACCAGATACATCCAGCCGGTAATGCCCCAGATAAGAAAGATGGCCAATACCCACCACGGCGAGGTGACGTAAAAGGCCAGCAGGAACAGGGACAGCGTCTGGATCGCCACCGAAAACAGCAGCACGAATTTGCTGCCTAGGGCGTCGGTCAGCGCGCCGGAGGCAAAATTGCCGATCACCGCGCCAATGCCGAACACCAGCAGCGCCAAAGGCAGAATGGCTTCCGGGCCGAACTGGGTGTCTTTCAACAGCACGCTGACGTAGCTGTAAACAATGTGCTCCGAGCACACGGCGAAAAAGGTGATCAGCAGCGTGGTCAGCACCGCCTTTTGCCGTAGCGGGGCGAGCCGTTCTTTCAACGAATGTTTGCCCGGCGCCGCAATGGCGCGCAGCGCCAGCGACAGGCCGAGCAGCGCCACCGCCCCCAGCAGGGCGATGAACAGAAAGATGTCGCGCCAGCCGATCAGTTTGGCCAGAAAGGTGCCGAACGGAATACCGAGCGCGATGGCCAGCGTCATGCCGCCATAGACGATGGAAATAGCCAGGCCGCGGCGTTTTTCCGCCACCAGCCCCACCGCGGCGGCGGCGGCCTGCGGGGTGTAACAGGCCGCGCCCAATGCCGCCAGCACTCGGCCGAACGATATCTGCAGGTAGCTGGTAGCCCAGGCGCAGGCCAGGTTGCCGGCGATGAACAGCACCAGCGCCAATTGCAGGATGTGCTTGCGGTTGACGTTGCCCAGCAGCCAGGCGGTCAGAGGCGCAAACAGCATGTAGGCCAGCGCGAATACCGATATCAACTGCCCCGCTTGCGCGGGGCTGACGGCAAATGTCGCGGAAATGTCGCTGAGCACGCCGGCGACGATAAAGGCGTCGGTGCCGATGGCGAAGGTGCCGGTCGCCATCAGACACAGCGTGACCAGATGGCCGTTATAATCCGCTAACTTCATCCCGCCCTCCGCAGATCGTTTACCGCCCAGACCCGGCTCAACGCCGCCAGGAAGGTCTCCACGTCGGCATGGGAATGCGCCGAGGTCGGCGTTACCCGCAGCCGTTCGCTGCCCGCAGGCACCGTCGGGGCATTGACCGGTTGCACGTAAATGTCGTGCTCATCGAGCAGCACTTTGCTGATGTGTTTGTTGCGATGGGGATCGCCGACCAGCAGCGGCAGGATATGGCTGTCTGCCGACACCAGCGGGATGCCGGCGGCGCGCAGACCGGTCTTCAGGTGATCGACGATCGCCAGCAGGTGCTTGCGTTGGGTGTCGTGCTCGAGGTTGTATTTAAAGCTGGCCAACGCGGCGGCCACCACCGGCGCCGGCGACGAGGTGCTGAAGACGAATGCCGGCGCCCAGCTGCGCACGGCTTCCACCACCGAACGGGGCGCGGCGATATAGCCGCCCGCCGCACCGTAAGACTTGCCGAACCCGCCCTGGATAATGGTGATTTTATCCAACAGGCCCAGCTGTTCGGCATAGCCCAGCCCCCGTTCGCCATACACGCCGGCCGAATGAATTTCGTCGAGATAGGTCAGCGCCTGATACTGTTCCGCCAGCGCCACAATCTGCGCCAGAGGAGCAAAGTCACCGTCCATGGAATACAGCGACTCAAAGGCGATCAGCTTTGGCCGCGCCGGATCGGCGGCCTGCAGCAGCTCGGCGAGGTGCGCCACGTCGTTATGGCGGAAGATTTTTTTCTCCGCCTTGCTGTAGCGAATCCCGTAAATCATCGAGGCGTGATTCAGTTCGTCAGAGAACACGATCAGATCGGGAATGGCGTCGCACAGGGTGGACAAGGTGGCGTCGTTGGCGCCGAAGCCGGTGGTGAACAGCAGCGCCGACTCTTTGCCGTAGGCGCTGGCCAGCAGCGTTTCCAGTTCAGTGTGATAGACCGAGGTGCCGGAAATGCTGCGGGCGCCGCAGGTGCCTAACCCGACTCGGTTAACCGCGTCGGTGGTGGCCAGCAGCACTTTGGGGTGGTGGCTCATGGCCAGATAGTCGTTTGAGCACCAGACGTTGAGACGGCGCTCGCCTTGCTGCCCGTGGCTGGTGGCCCAGGGTTTGTCCTGCACGCCGCGTTCAAGGTTGAGGAACTCGCGAAAACGCCCCTGCTTTTTGGTTTCCGCCAACTTTTCTTCAAGAATGTTCAGTACGCTCATAGCATGTTCCTTGTGTTAAACGGCTTTAAGGTTTAATGACAGCCCCTGACCGACGCCGACGCACATTGTGACCAATGCGTTGCCGGCCTGCCGATCGCGTAATTCCAGCGCCGCCGACAGCACCAGGCGCGCGCCGGACATTCCCAGCGGATGGCCGAGCGCGATGGCGCCGCCGTTTGGGTTGACGCGCGCGTCGCCGGCGTCGATGCGCCAGTGTTTCAGCGCCGCCAGAACCTGCGCGGCGAAGGCTTCGTTAATCTCGATGATGTCGAAGTCGTTCAAGGTGAACCCGCCGCGCTGCAGTAAGCGCTCGGTGGAAGCGATCGGCCCCAGCCCCATCAGCGCCGGCGCGACGCCGGCGGCCGCGCTGTCGCCGATCTCCGCCAGCGGTTGCCAGCCCTGGCGTTTCACGTAGCGTCCGGAGGCCAGCAGCAGCGCGGCGGCGCCGTCATTGATGCCGGAAGCGTTGCCGGCGGTGACCGAACCACCGGCGGCGAAGGCCGGTTTCAGCGCCTGCAACTGCTGCAACGTGCTGAGCCGGGGGAATTCGTCCTGTGCGAATATGCGGGTGGTTTTACGATCCGCCGGCACATCCACGGGCGTGATTTCCCGCGCCAATCGACCGCTGTCGATCGCCCGGCGGGCTTTTTGCTGCGAGCCCAACGCGAACAGATCCTGTTCCTCTCGCGAGATACTCTGCTGTTGGGCCACGTTTTCCGCCGTGATGCCCAGCGGATCGCTGCCGTAGCGTTCCGCCAGGCGCGGGTTGACAAAGCGCCATCCCAGCGTGGTGTCGTACAGCTTTACCCCCTTGTCGAACGGCGTTTCGCCCTTGCTCAGCACATAGGGCGCGCGGCTCATGCTTTCCACGCCGCCGGCCAGAATCAGTTCGCTGAGGCCGCTGCGGATTTTCGCCGCGGCGTAGATCACCGCATCCAACCCGGAGGCGCAAAGGCGGTTGAGGGTGATGGCCGGCACCGACTGATCCAACCCGGAAAGCAGCGTCGCCATGCGGGCGACGTTGCGGTTGTCTTCGCCGGACTGGTTGGCGCAGCCCAGCACCACTTCATCCAGAGCCTGCGGCGCCGCCGGATGGCGCTGAAGCAGGCTGCGAATAATCGTCGCCGCCATATCATCGGGGCGGGTATGCGCCAGGCTGCCGCCATAGGCGCCGATCGCCGTGCGCGTGCCGTCGATCAGATAAACACCGTCATCTTTAATGCTCATCATGGATCCTTAAGGCGTGGTGGTCAGCGCCGGTTGGGCGGCGTGCAGAAGGGTGTAATGCGGCGCATAGCGCGCCGCGTGCAGCAATTGCGCCAGGTTGCTCAGCGTCGTCCTGACATTTTCCTCCCCGAGGCGAGTGAGCCAGCCGAAAATACCGTCGGCGTAGTTCACGCCGGCGACGGCGGCGACATCAATGTCTTCCCGGCTGCAGACGCCGCTTTCCACCATGATCACCGACTCGTTGATCAGGCTGCTGAGCACGCGGGCGACGATCAAGGCCGGGGAATCCTTGATAAATTCCACCTGCGGGATCGCGGTGTGCAGCAGGCGTAAAAACAGCGCCTTATTGGCTGCAGAGGCGTGGCGGCTATGCGCCGCCACCAGGTACGCCGTATCGCCGTAGTTTAGGGCGACATCGACGACAAAGGCGTCCGCCGCGGTCTGTTCGGCAAGCTGGTTTGCCGTGCGGCCATCGGTAACGCTGACGGTGAAAGCGTCATTAACCTGAATGGCGGCGCCCAGGCCCGGTAATGTCGGCCGTTGTTCCACGCGCAGCTGCGGCCATTGCAGGGTGGCCCGCTGCTGTAGCAGAGTAAAGAGAGGATGTTCACCGTAAATGCGTAGCGTCTCGACCTCCGCATCGACGGCGGCCGCAAGCGGCGGAGGAGATTCTTCGGCGGAAAAATAGGAGCGGCCGTTCTTTTTGCCCAACAGACCGGCATCGACCAGCGAGCGCTGCAGATGGCCCGGGGTATAGCGCGGATCGTACTGCATGTCCTGCCAAATTTGCCGGCTGACCTGATAGTTGATGTCCTGACCGATAAAATCGGTCAGCTCGAGCGGCCCCATGCGAAAGTGTCCGCCGGCTTTGAGGGCGCGGTCGATCTGCGGCGCACGCGCCACGTGTTCTTCCAACAGGCGGAACCCTTCCAGATAGTAGGGGCGGGCCATACGGTTGACGATAAATCCCGGCGTGGCCTGACAGACGACATCGCGTTTCCCTAACGCCGCCACCAGTTGACGGCAACGTTCGGTGGTGACCTGTGCGGTAAAATAGGCCGGAATGATTTCAATCAGCTTCATCAGCGGCGCGGGGTTGAAAAAGTGCAAACCGATAAAGCGTTCGCTGTGCGTCACCGCCGTCGCCAGCTTATTAAGCGACAGTGAGGAGGTATTGGTGGCGATCAGCGTGTCGGGCTTGACCGTCGCGGTGATGGCCGCCAGCACCTCGAGTTTGGCTTGCTCATGTTCTGCGATGGTTTCGATCACCAGATCGCTGTCGGCGATGACCCCAAATTCTGCGGAGAACGTCAGATTAGCCAGCACCGCGTCTTTGTCCTGCAGTGCGAGCTTGCCCTGTTCCACCTTTTTGTTCAGGTCTTGCACGATAGCGTCGCGAGCTTGATTGAGGGTATTGCCGTTGCGATTATAAAGCACCGTACGAATGCTTTTTTGCGCAAAAAGATAAGCGATGCCTCTGCCCATCGTTCCCGCGCCGATAATCGCAGCCGATTGAATTGCCGCATTACTTTCTGCCATAGAAAATCCCCGTCACTGTATGCCATGCGAAATTCGCAAATGCTTATTATCTCTTTGGATTTACGGCGGCACCGGGTGCCTGTGAGGAAAGTAATTGGCGGTGTCTTGGCTGTCTAACGGTAGAAATGACAGGTTTACCTGCAGACGGGGTTATGCTATTCGCGTAGTTTTGCGGCTCAGCCCAATAAAAAGGCTTATTCTGAGGGAAATAAACCGGGGAATAGCTTTTTTCGTTATAGCGTTCGTATTTTTTATTATATGAAACGACTATTGGCGCCGGGCGGCGATATCCTATAGTGAGTCTGACCTATCGATAAATCGACATCGCTATTTGGAGAACCTGCGTTATGGATACCCGCACTCAACGGCTCATGGCGGAGGTGATTGGCAGTTTGACCGATCGCGAACGTTTTCTGACCCAACTGGGGCGCTGCGTCGAGGCGCTGGGTTTTGATTATTTCTCCTACATCGTTTTTTCCTGTTACCCGGCGAGCCGGCCAAAAATGCGGGTTGAAGGAACGTTTCCAGCGCGCTATCTCGAGGATTATCGGCGGCAGCGGGCATATTTGCAGGATCCTGTCATCGAGCGAGCCCACCATTCCACGCTGCAATTCCAGTGGGACGAAAGTTTTTATCACGAGCGGCCGGCGCTTTGGCAGCGCATGTCGCAGTTTGGTCTGCACACCGGGTGGTCGCAATCGGTCAAGGATTGCTATGGCCGCCTGGGGATCCTGACTTTTGCCGGCAAGGCGCTGCCGCAGCAAACGCCGCAGGCCGGCGCGGTGAATGAACTCTTTTTCCTTTGGCTGGCGCAAACCGCCCACAAAACGCTGCGTGAAGCGTTGATATCGGTGAACGACGAAGCGATAAAAGATGTGCTGACGCTGCGCGAGAAAGATATCTTGCGCTGGTGCAGCGAAGGCAAAACCGCGGAAGAGATCGCGCTGCTGATGGGGGTGAGTGAACGTACGATCAATTTCCATATCGGTAACTCGATTAAAAAACTTTCGGTCGCTAATAAGACCGCAGCCACCGCCAAAGCCGTTTATTTACAGCTGATTTAATTGCGAGAAATAAATAATTAATCGCCTATCAGTTAGCGGCGCGATGTTTATATTTTGTTAAATTAAGCATTGTCCTTATCAGTATTTACCTCCGATCACAAAAGCGTGATAAAGCGGTTCACCGCGCCCGTGCGCGGCAGTACTCTGTAGGCACCCGGTTTACATAGAAAGGATGTGATATGTACAAGACTATTTTAGTGCCGATAGATATTGAAGAGGATCTGTTGACCGAGCATGCGCTGAAGCATGTGGAATATTTGGCGAAGATGTCCGGCGCTAAAGTGCATTTTTTCCATGCGCTGCCGGATGCCTCGGCTTTTGTTACTGCCTATTCGTTCGGTCTCAAGGAGTTTGAGAATCAGGCGGAAGTGAAGGCGGTGGAGAAGCTGAAGAAAATCATGTCGGAAATCGATCTGCCGTTAGATCGCCTCAATTACACCGTCAGCTTTGGCTCTGCGCGCGATCAGGCGCTGGAACTGGCGGAAGAGATCGACGCCGATCTGATCATCATCGGTTCGCGTCGCCCGAGCGTGAAAACTTATCTGTTGGGCTCCAACGCCGCCGCCATCGTTCGCCATGCCAATATATCGGTGATGGTGGTTCGATAATCCTCCTTTAAGCCCGCCGTTTTCATGCGCGTTCTGCGGTCGCCGGTCGGCCGCAGAACGCAGGCTGCTTTATTGCCATCTCAGCCTGAGCTGCTACGATTTTAGCTGACGTTTTTTATGCCGACCGGGCCAGCGGCCTTGCGCATATTCTTTATTTCAGCCAGAAGAGGGGCAGCCATGCCATTAGAAGTCGATGGGATCATCAGAGGCGATCGAGGCAGTGAACCGAGCCATTGGCAACATACGCCAACCAAACCGCTTGTCACGCTGACCTGGCATCACACCATCCCCTGGAACTGTTTACGTAATGTCTGGAATGGTCTGGTGGCTGGCGAGCACTGGAACGCGCTCGACGAGTTTATGAATCTGATCGGTGTGCCTAACCGCGCCGAGGTGCTCAAACAGATCAAGAATGAAAATCTGCAGGATCGCGATGGGTTACATACCCTGGTGACCTGGCAAGGCTGGAATATCGTCGAGGGGCCGGGTAACGAATATCGCGCGCAGGGTGACGATCCCGGTGAAAATTTCGACGACTGGTCCGGCAAAGGCATGAGCACGAATCAGCAAGCGACGCTGCAGCAGGTCAAAGTGTTGTATCAGGTGATGGCGCCGCTGGGAAGCCGCGCGCTGGACGCCGCCAGACAGGCGCCGAACATTACTACGGAAGAAGCGAGCGTCTTGCAACGAACGATTAAACAGACCCGCCCAACGTTGCGCGGAAAGGAACCGATCCGGTGGCAAGAGGGCATGTGGCACAAAGTGCAACCTGGTAAAGAGGCGAAACATTTCGCCCAATGGGACAGCAAACCCGTATGGCGCAAGCGCCTGCACAGCGACTTGGCTCAGGCAGGCTAAACTTCGCCCCGCGCCGGATTGGCGGCGCGGGGGCATCAATTCGGCGCTAATCGCACAGCGCCGCTATCTCGTCGTACAGCGTCCTGGGGATTTCCACGCCGTATTGTTCGCTGTGGCGTCGTTGCCGATAGCGCCGCTCGCCGGGAATGCGTGCGCCTTGCGCTTGCATGTCGGCAAACATCGCCTCCGCGCTGGCGAAATACCGCTCCTTATCCGCGCCGAGAAAACGCTCGGGATCTAACGCGATGATCAGTTCACCGCCGTAGGGCGATGAACCCGTGCCGTCGTCATAGGCCAGCGATTCTTTGCTGGTCATATCGCCGATCAGCGGCCCAGCCAACAATTCAACCATGGCCGCCAGCGCCGAGCCTTTATGGCCGCCGAAAGTCAGCATCGCACCCTCCAACACGCTGGCGGCGTCGGTGGAGGGGTTGCCTGCCTTATCAATGCCCCAGCCTTCCGGCAGCGGGGTGCCGGCGCGGCGATGCAATTCGATTTCGCCGCGCGCCGCCGCGCTGGTGGCCATGTCGAACAAAAACGGCGGCCGAGCCGGGCGCGGCCAGCCGAATGCGATGGGATTGGTGCCGAATAGCGGGCGTGAGCCGCCGGCCGGCGTCACCCAGGCGTGGCTGGGCGTGCAGGCTAAGGCCACTAAACCCTGTTCGGTCAGCGGTTCGATGTCGGCCCACAGCGCGGAGAAATGCACGCAGCGGTTGATCGCCAGGGCGGCGATGCCGTTGGCGCGCACCTTATCGATAAAGGCCGGCAGAGCGGTGCGGTAGGCGAGCAGGGAAAAGGCGCCGCCGGCATCGGCGCGCAAGATGGCCGGCGCCTGGTCGAAGAGCCTGGGTTTCGCATCGGCAGAGACTTTGCCCGCCCGTAATGAGCGGACGCAGCCCAACAGCCGGTACAACCCGTGCGAAGCACAGCCGTCGCGCTCGCCCTGAATGACATTTTGCGCCACTGTCTCGGCATGCGCCTGATTGAAGCCGTTGCAGCGCAGTGCGCGTAGCGCCAGTTGATAAGCGTGTTCCAGCGACAAAACGTGCATGGTTGTCATTTCGATGTCCTCCCTGGGTCATTCTTCTTCATCGCCGATAAAATTGGCCTGGGGTAAACAGGTATAGGCGCCCCAGTAGTAAATCGCCAGCGCAATCACCGCCATGGTGAGGGTGTCCCACGGATGAGCAATAGCGCCGATGCCGCCGAAACTGCTGAGGTAGGAAAGCGCGATCGTCAGCGCATAGAAGACGATTAGCCACAGCGAGGACCAAATTTGCTGCCTGAGGCTAACGGCGTGAGTCGGTACCTGATTCTTGAACAGGATGTAGATGAAGAACATCAGTATCTGCAAGCCGAGCAGCCAGGAGACGGTGTCCCAGCCGGACCAGAAGACGATCAGCGCCGAAATGATAAATGACAGCGGGCCGAGCACGCAGAAACCGCGCACCCGGAACGGACGCGGCATATCGGGCGCATTGCGCCGCAGCCCGGCGGCGGTGACCGGGGCGATGGCGTAACTCAGCACCAGCGCGGCGGACACCACGCCGATCAGCTTTTCCCACGATGGGAACGGCAGCGTCCAGAAGACCGAGAGGGCGAAGGTTAGCCACAACGCCGGGCGCGGGATACCGGATTCACCATCCACCCGGGTGAACAGTTTGAAGAAGGTGCCGGCGCGCGCCCACCCGTAGATCACGCGAGGCGTGGCGTTCATGTAGATGTTGCCGGTGCCGCTGGGCGAAACGATCGCGTCGCTGACCACCAGAAATGCCAGCCATCCCATGCCGAGCGTGATGGCGATATCGCGGAACGGCAGGGAAAACTGTTGGCTGATGCCGGCCCAGCCGCCGCTCAGCATCTCGCTGGGGATACTGCCGAGAAACGCTATCTGCAGCAGCACATAGATGATGGTGGACAGCACTACCGACAGGATCAGCGCGATGGGAATGGTGCGCTGCGGTTTTTGCACCTCGCTGGCGACCGAAATGATCGGCGTCAGGCCGAGGTAGGCGAAGATGATGCCGCCGGCGGAAATGGCGGCTTCAACCCCGGCGGAGCCGAAGGGGGCAAAGCCCTGGCTGTGCAGGTTTTCCGGTTTGAAAAAGCTGAACAGCACCACGATCACCAACAGCGGCACCAGAAACTTCAGCACGCTGATGAGATTATTGGATTTGGCGAAGGTTTTGACGCTGTAGTAGTTGAGCGCGAAGAAAAAGCACAGCAGCGCCAACTGCACCAGCCAGCCGAGCGCTGTCGGATCGCCGGAACCCGGCTGGCTGAGGAGCGGGAACCAGGCGGCGGCGTACTGACGGGCGGCGACGACCTCGATAGCGATCAGGCTGGAGAAGGCGATCAGCGTGATAAACCCCAGCAGATAGCCCATCAATTCGCCGTGCGAGAACACCGGATAGCGAATGATGCCGCCGGCGCGCGGCAGGGCGGCGCCCAGCTCGCAGTAGACGATGCCCAGCAGCAGCACCGCCAGGCCGCCGATCAGCCAGGAATAGATGCCGGCGGGGCCGGCGATGGAGGAGACATGGCTGGCGGCGAACAGCCAGCCTGAGCCGAATATGGCGCCCAGACCGATGAACGTCAGATCGGTGAGCGTAAGCTGCTTCTTGAATTTGCCTTGGGTTGTCATGGTATTACCCTTTTGTTATTGAGTGGCAGGCAGATGCGGCCGGGCTAATGTTGGGCAGGTGAAACTATGGGATCTCGGGTGTAAACGCCGTTCACCAGCCGCAGCAGGTTGAGCGGGTTGGCGTCCTGCAGCGGCGGCGGCAGCAGCGCCGCTGGGGTGTTTTGCAGGCAGACCGGCCGCAGGAAACGCTCGATGGCCAGCGTGCCTACCGAGGTGCCGCGTGCGTCGCTGGTCGCCGGATAAGGGCCCCCGTGCACCATGGCGTCGCACACCTCTACCCCGGTTGGATACCCGTTGAACAGCACCCGGCCGGCTTTGCGCGTCAGCAATGCCGTCAGCCCGGCGGCCATATCGAGATCGCCGTCTTCCGCCAGCAGCGTGACGGTCAGCTGGCCTTGCAACGCCGCCAGCGCCGCATGCAGCTGCGCTTCGTTATCTACCGCCACCAGCACGCTGGCCGGGCCGAAGACCTCTGTTTGCAGCAGCGGATCGGCCTGCAGCAGCAATGTTTCCTCCGCCTGATAAAGCTGCGCCGCTGCCCGGTGGGGCAGAATCTCGCGCCCCCCCGCCAGATGCCGTATGTGCGGATGGGCATCGAGCGCGGCCAGCCCGCGCCGGTAGTGCTCCAGCGTGCCGGCATTCAGCATCGGCTGTGGGGGGGCGGCGTCGACCAATGCGCTCATCTTCGCGGCCAACCGTTCGAAGGCGACGCCGCGCAGCGCGACGATCACGCCGGGCTTGGTGCAAAACTGGCCACAGCCGAGCGTGAAGGAGGAGACCAGTTCCTGCGCGATGTGCTGCCCGCGCCGAGCCAACGCCTGTGGCAGGATCACGACCGGGTTAATGCTCGACATCTCGGCGAAGACCGGGATCGGCTGGGGACGCTGCGCGGCCAGATCGAACAGCGCCCGGCCGCCTTGCAGTGAGCCGGTAAACCCCACGGCCTGAATCGCCGGATGCTGCACCAGCTCGGCTCCCACACGGTTGCCGAAGATCATGTTGAAGACGCCGGCGGGCATGCCCATACGTTCCCTTGCGCGCTCGATCGCCTGAGCGGTCAGCTCGGCGGTGATCATATGGCCGCTGTGTGCCTTGAACACGACCGGGCAGCCGGCGGCGAGCGCGGCGGCGGTATCACCGCCCGCGGTGGAAAACGCCAGCGGAAAGTTGCTGGCGCCGAACACCGCCACCGGACCGAGCGCCGTGCGATATTGACGCAGATCGGGACGCGGCAGAGGAGAACGCTGCGGCAACGCGCAGTCGATGCGCACGCCCTCGACGTCGCCGCGTCGCAGCAGCGTGGCGAACAGCCGCATCTGGCCGCTGGTTCTGGCGCGTTCGCCGCTTAACCGCGCTGGCGGCAGAGCGGTTTCCTGCATGGCGAAGGCGAAGAAGGTCTCATCCAACGCGTCCAGTTCCTCGGCGATGGCGTCGAGAAAACTCGCGCGTTGTTCGGCGCTGCATTGCGAATAGGGATCAAAGGCCGCCGCGGCGGCTTCGGCGGCGGCGGCGGTTTCTGCCGCCGTAGCCTGGTGGAAGCGGTAGCCGGTCGGCTGACCGTCGTCGGCGCGCAGGCTGAGCAGCGCCGCTTCTCCCGTAGCACGGCGCTGGCCGCCGATAAATTGTTGGCCGCTGATGGCGGCATCGCGAGCGTTGGGCATGGGTCCCCCCGGTAGAGAAAGTGCGACGCCCGGCGTGGCCGGGCGGTGAAGGCGTTACAGGCCGACGTTCGGCAGCGCGGGACGAGTGGCCAGCGCTTTATCGATCACGGCGTTGATTTCGGAGAGCGTTTCCCCCTGCAGCGCCAGACGCGGCGGGCGAGTGACGGCGCTGCCGCGGCCGACCCGCTGTTCGCACAGCTTGATGCATTGCACCAGATCGGGGCGGGCATCGAGATGCAGCAGCGGCATGAACCAGCTGTACAGCGCCAGCGCTTCCTCATAGCGTTTTTCCTTCGCCAGACGGAACAGGGTTTCCCCTTCGCGCGGGAAAGCGTTGGACATGCCGGAGATCCAGCCTTGCGCGCCGACGGCGATGCTCTCCAGCACCACATCATCCAACCCGGCGAACAGTACGAAGCGATCGCCGACTTCGTTGCGCAGATCGATAAAGCGGCGGGTGTCGCCCGACGAGTCTTTGAAACACACGATGTTCTCGCAGTCGACCAGTGAGGTCAGGATGTCGGGCGTGACGTCATTTTTGTAAATGGGAGGGTTGTTGTAGACCATGATCGGCAGATCGGTAGCGCCGGCGACGCTGCGAAAGTGCGCGGCGGTTTCGTGCGGCTTGGCGGAGTAGACCAGCGCCGGCATCACCATAATGCCGTCGACGCCGGCCTTTTGCGCTTCACGCGCCATGTTTTGCGCGAAGGCGGTGGTGAATTCGGCGATGCCGGCGATCACCGGCACTTGGCCGTCGGCGGCGTCCCTTGCCACTTCGATCACCGCCAGCTTTTCCTGTACCGTCATCGAGGTGTTTTCACCGACGGTGCCGCAGACGACCAGGCCGGAGACGCCGTCGCGCACCAGGTTTTTGATCACCGTATGCGTGGCGTCGAGGTCCAGAGAAAAATCGTTGCGGAACTGGGTCGTCACCGCCGGGAATACGCCGCTCCAGCTTAGGGTTTTATGGCTCATCGTGTTTGTCCTGTCGTCCGAAAGTGTTAATAAAAAGTGAATCTTTGGTGAGGCTCACCGACAGATTGACCGGTATTGCACAGGGAGGCTTGACGCTTTTCGCCGATTGCTGCGACGAAATTGGCACAATGGCGCCGGAAAGCGGGCATGCAGAAATCGGGCGCCGGTGCGCCATAAAGAATGATTTTTATGCGGTAAATCAGCGAATTAAGCGGAAAGCGTCAGGCGGAAATCGCGCGGCGTGGAACCGGTCATCGCTTTGAACTGACGGCTGAAGGCGCTGTGATCGGTATAGCCGCACTGCAGCGCGATGTCGGTGATCGGCAGCTCGCCCGCCAGCAGTTCCGTGGCCTTTTCCAGCCGCACTTTGTGGATCATCTGGCGCGGAGTGAGGTGGAAGATACGTTTGCAGTAGCGTTCTATCTGCGCCACCGATAACCCGGTCAACGCCGTCAGCTCCTCGAGCGCGATCGGCCGGGCGTAGTGGCGGCGGATGTATACGTCGATCGCGGCCAGCCGTTGGTAAGCCGGATGATTGGCTTTGGCCTCTTGCAGATCGTGTGAAATGCCCGCCATTCCGATGATTTTTCCCTGCGCGTCGTACAGCGCCAGCTTTTGCGTCAGGCACCAGCCGGTTTCACGGCCGTTGTACAGGTGCATTTCCAGCTGATCCTGGATCAGCACGCCGTGGCGCAATACCCGCAGATCTTGCTCGGTGTAGCCGGATCCGAGCTGCGCGGGGAAAACGTCGGCGGACGTCTTGCCCAGCAGCGGCGCGACGGTCTTGAAGCCGCAGCGCCTGGCCAGCGTCAGGTTGGCCAACAGGTAGCGCGCCTGGGCGTCTTTGATAAAGAACACCACATTGGGAATCGCGTTCAGCAACGGCGCGATCAGCGCCAGCGTATTGAGCAGATCGCGCAGGTTGTTCGGACGCTGCTGCGCCAGCCCGTCGCACAGGCGCGACAAATGTTCGACGGCGAAAACGTCCTCCTGATCCGGCAGCTCCACCAGGGCAGGCGGTGAGGGAGAAATCTGATGTTGATGGTCTGAAATGGATCGCATAGCAGTCCCTTTTCGGTCGTTAGCCGGAAAAACAGGCGGCCAGGTTGGCGCTTTCGCATCAATATTAACTTTTTTGTAACGAATCAAGCGCTATTTCCGGCTGGCTACCAAATATGCGGATCGCCGCATACTTTTGCCGGACGGCGCGCGCCGGTTGCTTGAAAACTGCGGTATTTCTCGCTACGCGGTGGTCTAGCATGAAAGTAACGTCATGATAAATAAGTTATTGTTATGGTTGCGTTAAACGTATGCCCGTGATGGGCCAGGCTAGCCTGTCCTCATTGTGCTGATTTCTTCATTCGCCACGCCGAAACGCATCAAGCCGTCATGCGCGCATTCGTTCAGGCTAACGCTATTGGTAACATCTCATTAACCCTGGAGACGCCGATGGCACTTTCTGCGCATATCACCGCTTTGCGGGCGATCGATTCTCATACCGGCGGGGAGCCGACCCGGCTGATCGTCGAAGGCTTCCCCGACCTTGGCGAAGGCAGCATGGCGGAACGGCGGGCGCATTTCGCGCAACATTATGACGATTGGCGCTGCGCGGTGATGCTCGAACCCCGCGGCAATGACGTGTTGGTGGGGGCGTTGCTGTGTCGGCCTTGTTCGCCGCAGGCTACCGCCGGGGTGATCTTTTTCAACAACACCGGCTATCTGGGCATGTGCGGCCACGGCACTATCGGGCTGATTGCTTCGTTGGCGCATCTCGGGCGCATCCGCGCCGGGCGTCATCTGATCGAGACCCCGGTCGGCCCGGTGAACGCCACGCTGCATGATGACGGCAGCGTTACCGTAGAGAACGTGGCGGCTTATCGTTATCGCCACCAGGTGCGAGTTGAGGTGGCCGGTTACGGCCCGGTGACGGGGGACATTGCCTGGGGGGGAAACTGGTTTTTTCTCATCGGCGAGTCGCCGTTGACCATCGATAAACATAATCTGGAGGCGCTGACCGCGTTCACCTGGGCGGTCCGGCAGGCGCTTGAACAGGCGGGCATTCGTGGCGAAGACGGCGGGGCGATCGACCATATCGAGCTGTTCGGTGACGATCCGCAGGCCGACAGCCGCAGCTTCGTGCTGTGCCCCGGCAAAGCCTACGATCGATCGCCGTGCGGCACCGGCACCAGCGCCAAGCTGGCGTGTCTGGCGGCGGACGGCAAACTGGCGCCCGATATGCACTGGCGCCAGGCCAGCGTTATCGGCAGCGAATTCCAGGCTTATTACCGCTGGAACGGCGAGCGCATCACCCCCTTTATTCGTGGGCAGGCTTATGTATGCGCCGATAGCCAACTGTTGCTCGACGAACGCGATCCTTTTGTCTGGGGCATACGCTGATGGGCGGCGGACGGGGAGTTGATGCCATCGTGGTGGGTGCCGGCATCATCGGCGCCGCCTGCGCCTGGCGGTTGGCGAGGGAGGGGTACCGCATCTCGGTGGTGGACGACTGTCGCGCCGGCGCCACCGCCGCTGGCATGGGGCACCTGGTATGCATGGACGACAACCCGGCCGAGCTGGCGTTGAGCGCTTATTCGCTGCGGTTATGGCGTGAAGTGACGGGCCGGATGCCGCAAGCCTGCGCCTGGCGCGGCTGCGGAACGCTGTGGTTGGCGGAGCAAGCGAATGAAATGGCCATCGCCGAACAAAAGCGGGCGCGGCTGGCGGAGCAGGGCGTGGCGGCGGAACTGCTGACGGCGGAGCAGGTTGCCGCCATGGAGCCGATGCTGCGGCAGGGGCTCGCCGGTGGGCTGCGGGTGCCGGGCGACGGCATTTTGTATGCGCCGCAGGCGGCGCGTTGGCTGTTGGCCGACGCTGGCGTGGCGATCGATGTGGTGCAGGGTGAAGCGATCGCGCTGGACGAGGCGGCTGTGCGGTTGGCGGACGGCAGAGAGCTGGCGGCGCCGGTGGTCGTCTTGGCCTGCGGCCTGCGGGCCAATGATTTGTTATCGCAGCCGTTGCTGCGTGCCAAGAAGGGCCACCTGGCGATCACCGATCGTTATCCGCCGCGGGTGCGGCATCAGTTGGTGGAGCTGGGGTATGGCGCCAGCGCGCATGCCAGCGACGGCGCTTCCGTGGCGTTCAATGTGCAGGCGCGGCCCACCGGGCAATGGCTGATCGGTTCTTCCCGCCAGTTCGATTCCGTCGATTCGTCATTGGATATGCCGCTGTTGGCGGCGATGCTCATGCGCGCGCAGCATTTCTTGCCCACACTGGCGCAGCTGAACATCATTCGCTGTTGGACCGGGCTGCGCGCCGCCTCTGCCGATGGATTGCCGCTGTTGGGCGCACATCCGCGGCATACCTGGTTGTGGTTGGCGTTGGGGCACGAGGGGCTGGGCGTCACGACCGCCCTCGGCAGCGCCGCGCTGCTTGCTGCGCAGATCGGCCGGCAGGCGCCGGAGATTGATGATTCCCCGTATTTGGCGGCGCGGGCGTTTGCCGCCGAGGAGCTGCCCGTATGAAAGAGAGGCAAAACACGCTCGCGTTGAGCATCGACGGCAAACCCTACCGGGTGCCGGTTGGCATCAGCGTTGCCGCGGCGCTCAGTTTGTGCGGCGGGGATCATTGCCGGTTGTCGATTTCACGCCAGCCGCGCGCACCATTTTGCGGCATGGGCGTTTGTCAGGAATGCCGGGTAACCATTAACGGTCTGCGCCGCCTGGCGTGCCAGACGTTGTGCCAATCCGGCATGCGGATTGAGAGGAGCGATGATGAGTGACTTCGATTGCGAGGTGCTGATCGTCGGCGCCGGGCCGGCCGGCATGGCGGCAGCGCTGGCGGCGGCGGAAAACGAGGGGCAGATACGGGTGATCGATGATAATCCGCACCCCGGTGGGCAAATCTGGCGTGATGGGCCGCAGGTGGCTTTGCCTGAAGCGGCGAGACGATATCGGCAGGCGATGGCGGCGCGGGAAAATATTGTGCTGCACTCCGGCTGCAAGCTGGTGGCGCAGTGTGGCGCTAACCGATTGGCGTATGAAGACGCCGAAGGCTGCGGCGTGATTCGCTATCAAAAGCTGATTCTATGCAATGGCGCCCGTGAGCTGCTGCTGCCGTTTCCTGGCTGGACGTTGCCGGGAGTGAGCGGCGCCGGTGGTCTACAGGCGCAAATCAAGCAGGGGCTGGCGATCCGCGGTGAGCGGGTGGTGATAGCCGGCAGCGGTCCGTTGCTGTTGGCGGTGGCGAAAAGTGTGAAACAGGCCGGTGGCGAGGTCGTGCTGGTAGCGGAACAGGCGGCTCTGCGGCGATTGGCGGCATTCGCCGGCGGCCTGTGGCGTTGGCCGTCCAAACTGCGTCAGTCGTTTTCTCTGATTCAGCCTCATTACCGTGCCGATAGCCGAGTATTGGCGGCATTGGGGCAAGAGCGCTTGACGTCAGTGCGCGTCGGCAACGGCGGGCGGGAAAGTACGGTGGCCTGCGACAGGCTGGCCTGCGGCTTCGGTTTGGTGGCGAATATTGAACTGGCGATGCTGCTGGGATGCCGGATCGCACACGACGCCGTCGCGGTGGATTATTGGCAGCAAACCAGCCAGACGCAAATTTATGCCGCCGGGGAGTGTACCGGTATCGGCGGCAGTGAACTGGCGCTCACCACCGGCGCCATCGCCGGTTATGCCGCCACCGGGCAAAAGGCAAAAGCCGAATCCCTGACGGCGCAGCGGCGGCGATGGCGGCGTTTCGCCACGTCGACAGCGGCCGCTTTTGCGTTTGATGAACGCATGAGTTATCTGGCCAAACCGCAGACGCTGCTGTGCCGCTGCGAAGACGTCACGCTGGAGCAGGTATGCCATCAACCTGACTGGAACACGGCCAAGCTGAGCAGCCGCTGTGGTATGGGAGCCTGTCAGGGCAAGGTTTGCGCGACGGCGGCGCGGCACCTGTTGGGGTGGCCTTTGCCGCCGCCACGCGTCCCTTTAGCGCCGGTGCGGACGGAAACGCTGGTTGCTCTGGGAAGGCATTGCAGCGACGACGATAATTGATGGGGCATCGCGGCAGTGGCGTTTCAGTCCAAATCGATTTCGCTGCATCACCACTGCGGCCAATAGTAGGTTTTCTCTCGCCAGCCCTTGCCGTACATACAAGCCTCGATGGTGGCGTTTCGGGCTGACTGATTGCGATCGGTCTGTACCGTTTTGATCGACGGCTCTTTGTCATAGCGATATCCCGATGGACAATCTTTCTTATTCTTCTCGCAAGGGATGTATTTGTTTTCGTAGCTGAACTCTACGTCCCGCACGACGTCTGGCGGGAAGCGATCGTAGCCCCGACTGCGGCATTCGGCATATTCGGCATTTCGGGTGCTCTCAACTGCGCCGGGTCTTTCCCATTGGGTACAGGCAGTCATCATCAATAACGGCAAAACAATCAAACAACGGTAATTCTTCATGGTGTCCCTAACTCTTCCTCTATCCTGGTGATCACTGACTAGGAATCTTCCCAACCAGCGATGCGAAAAAGTGTAATCAACTGACGACACAATTGGAAATGATAATGGTTATTGTTTAGGTGTGATTGAGGCAACGGCACCCTGAAATGCGCCGTCGGCGATAGGGGAGAGGCTTACAAGGGGCAGATCTGACGATGAGAGTGTGTGGGCAGAGCGATTTTATATCTTTTCTCTTTTTGCTGCATGGCTTGGTCATTATCTCAGCGTTATGAGAGGGAAGAACAGTATGCAAGCTAAGTATTTTCTTATCCTGTTTAAATGGAATTTTGAATTAAGATATTTACCCATGGCCAAGTTTTAATGCACGGTATTAATGCTCTATTTTTTTATTTCTGTTTTTTTATTGTGCCTTTATTTTCGGAATTCTTCCATTAAATACTTTTTAGTTACAGGGAATTCATTTGCATTTTAAATTTGGATTTTTTAAATTCAGCTCAGATGAGGGATAACCGTTAGCGACAGGTTCAAAAAAGGAGTTTATTTTGTCTGGGATAAAGAAAACGCCTGAAAGCCATGGCGGTTTGCCTTCACCATCAGGGGATTATGATAATTTTAAGCACCTTTCCGATGTTGGCACCGTGTTGGGATATGGGCGAACTCGCTTTTATCAGTGGTGCCGCGGACGCGGATTTCTAACGCCGATGAATGTTCCTTCGCATGAAATGCTCAGTCTGGGATATATGGTGACAGTGCTGTCAGAGACCGGTCATACCCGGGTTTACGTCACGCCGGATGGCTTCAGCTACGTCAGTGACGCGTTTGCGGCAGATATCCAACGCGGCATGGTAAAGTTTTAAATTTGTAAAAATCGCCTTTATTTCAAGGTCTTTAATACAGAATCTTCTTATCCGGAAAGACGCGCAGGGCGATGAGTAGGAAGTTATCCGATTTTTTCGTCTTTGCGACATGAAGGCTACTGACAGCAGCTATTCTCTTGTTACGATAAGCATTATTTTTTTCAGGAGCCAAGGATGAAGCATTACGCCGCGTTGTTGTTCGCCTCTGCACTGTTGACGGGATGTGCGACCCAAGCCGTACCACCGCAACAGGCTGAATTACCGCCCCCAAGCCGTCTGATGCTTTATCAGAATATCCCGGATACGCCATACGCCACGGTGGTGGTGGTGCGCGACAGTGGAATGCTGGCGGGTAGCTGCCGCACCGGCGTTTATGTGAATGGGGAGTTCGCCGCTTCGCTGGGCGCGAAAGAAAAAGCGGAGTTTCGCGTGCCGCCGGGCAATACTTCGGTGAGCATCGGGCAAGATATGATAGAGAACTCTCTGTGTATTTGGCGTGATACCAGCGGCAGCGTGCCGATGACGCTGCGCGCCGGTGAAAGCCGCTATCTGCGTATCGCCGGCGATCGGCAGAGAGGCTTCGTTTTGCAGGCAGGGCGGCCGTAACCGCCCTGGCAAGGGCGTTAACGTCCTTGCCACCATCCCCACAGCGTAATTAATAGCCACGCCGCCGCAATCCAGCACAGTACCGCTGCCCCCAGCGCTAACGACAGCCGCAGACTGTTAATCAGGAAATACAGCGAAATCAAATACACCAGATAGGGCAACACCGCCCACATGCCGAAAATCAGCGTCGTTTTCAGCGCCGCTATTGAACGTTCGCTGCCGACAACATAATGCGCAATCAAAGCGAAAGTGGGGAAGAGCGGGACTAAACCGGCGATATAATAGTTGCGCGTTTTGGCCAGCAGGCCGATCAGAACCACGACCAGCGCGCCTATCAGCGCTTTGACAAGGATGCCCATAACGGTCTCGGGTGTCGGGGGAAAGCCAACACACTGCCCGAAAGCCTGAGCAGAATCAATGGCGTATTGCGTAGTGCGGGGAAAAACAGACCCGCATGAATCGCGGGTCTGAGCGGCAACGTTTACTGGCGGTAAGCGTGCTTGATTTGCTGAATGCTGTTCTTGAAGATTTCCGCCTGAGTCGGATCTTCAATCTGGGCGATGAAACGTTCCATGTTGATGATGACTTTCCCGGCATCGGCCTGGCCGATCGACTTCAGGATCAGCGTCAGCGTGGCTTTGAGGCAGGCAACCTCGGTCGCCAAGATCTCCGGGTTTGCAGACGTAGTGAAATCAACGTTGCTCATTTTCTCTCCTGATTTTTGAGGCCGTAGCCTGATACAAGCTGCTTTAGCGCACCGCGCGCGGACTATAGGCAAGTTGCCCACGCACGGCGGCGAATTTAACTGGGCGCGGAGTATAGCATAGCATGCGTCAGCCATCTGCACCGGGCTTGCTCTGGCGGCGCTGGTGGGTGAAGTTTGCTCATTGCACGTCCGGGTCATCCATTGTCGGCCAGTTATTTCGAGGCGGTTAACAAGTATTTGCCCGGCTCGTTATTGTTGAACAATCGGGGTTATTATAATTATTAGGGGCGGGTGGCACTGATTTTGCCGGCGTTGGTCGGTAATAATAGTTTTGTACGCTGGCTGTCAGGCTCGCGTTGGCCGCGGCTTTAAATATCAAATGATTACAAACAGCCAACAGCCGTGTTAATATTATTCATGTCGTGATTGCTTACACAGATTTCTCCCTCGCGGCATGATTGTCGCGCTATCCTGTGTCTGACGCAGCGCGACGAAATTATTTTCGTCGCTCGATCTTTTCCGACGTGACGATTTATCGGCGGCATAGACGGCTAAAATTGAAAAATCAGCTATGCTCCGCAAAGTTATTCGGAAGTATGTATTAATCTGTGTTCATTCTTGTCTGAAAAACAAGTAATATCTCTGGCGAAAACAGAGGCTGATTGCGTTACTCCCTTTTTTTGGAGAATTTTCCTTGATTAGCGTTCTTCTTGTTGATGACCACGAACTGGTGCGCGCAGGGATACGACGCATTCTTGAAGATATCAAAGGTATAAAAGTTGTCGGTGAGGCCCAGTGCGGTGAAGACGCCGTAAAATGGTGCCGTGGCAACGCTGTCGATATCGTGCTGATGGACATGAATATGCCGGGCATTGGCGGGCTGGAAGCCACGCGCAAGATTGTGCGTTATGCACCCGACGTCAAAGTCATCATGCTGACTATCCATACCGAAAATCCCTTGCCCGCGAAGGTGATGCAGGCGGGTGCCGCCGGCTACCTGAGCAAGGGCGCCGCGCCGCAGGAAGTGATTAACGCCTTGCGTTCCGTGCATGCGGGGCAGCGCTACATCGCGTCTGACATCGCCCAGCAAATGGCTCTGAGCCAGCTGGAGCCGCAGGCCGAAACGCCGTTCAGCTGCCTGTCTGAGCGCGAGCTGCAGATCATGTTGATGATCACCAAAGGCAAAAAAGTGAATGAGATCTCGGAGCAACTGAGTCTCAGCCCGAAAACGGTGAACAGTTACCGTTACCGTATGTTCAGCAAATTGAATATCAGCGGCGACGTCGAACTGACCCACCTGGCCATCCGACATGGATTGTTCAATGCGGAGACGTTGTTAAGCAGTGAATGACCGTTTTGATGCCAAAGCTTTCCTGAGTACCGTCACCAGCCAACCTGGCGTCTATCGTATGTATGACGCCACTGGCACGGTGATCTACGTCGGTAAAGCCAAAGACCTGAAAAAACGTCTCGCCAGCTATTTTCGGCAGCAGGTCAGCAGCCGTAAAACCGAAACGCTGGTTAAAAATATCGCGCAAATAGACGTAACGGTTACCCATACCGAAACAGAAGCGCTGTTGTTGGAACATAACTACATTAAATTGTACCAACCGCGATATAATGTTCTTTTGCGAGACGATAAATCTTATCCGCTGATTTTTCTCAGCGCCGATACTCATCCCCGTTTAGCGGTGCATCGCGGCGCCAAACACGCCAAGGGCGAATATTTCGGTCCTTTTCCCAATTCTTACGCCGTGCGCGAAACGCTGGCGCTGCTGCAGAAGCTGTTCCCGATCCGCCAGTGCGAAAACAGCGTGTATCGCAACCGTTCGCGCCCGTGTCTGCAGTATCAGATCGGCCGCTGCCTGGGCCCTTGCGTCGCCGGCCTGGTGAGTGAAGAAGAGTACCGGCAACAGGTGGACTACGTGCGGCTGTTTCTTTCGGGCAAAGATCAACAGGTGTTGCACCAGCTGATTGCCCGCATGGAAGAAGCCAGCAAGCTGCTCAATTTCGAAGAGGCGGCGCGCATACGCGATCAAATTCAGGCCGTGCGCCGCGTTACCGAGCGGCAGTTCGTCTCGGGCGACAGTGACGATCTGGATGTCATCGGCGTGGCGTTCGACGCCGGTATGGCATGCCTGCACGTGCTGTTCATCCGTCAGGGCAAGGTGTTGGGCAGCCGCAGCTATTTCCCTAAGGTGCCGGGCGGTACGGATATGAGCGAAGTGGTGCAGACTTTCGTCGGCCAGTTTTACCTGCAGGGCAGCCAGGCGCGCACGCTGCCCGGCGAGATCCTGTTGGATTTCAGCTTGCCGGAAAAGGACCTGCTCGCAGAATCGCTCTCCGAGTTGGCGGGGCGCAAGATCCAAATTCAAAGCAAGCCGCGCGGCGATCGCGCCCGTTATCTGAAGCTGGCCCGCACCAACGCGGCAACGGCGTTGACCACCAAGCTTTCGCAACAGTCGACGATCCATCAGCGGCTGGCGGAATTGGCCAAGGTGCTGAATCTGGCGGAAATCAATCGTATGGAGTGCTTCGATATCAGCCATACCATGGGCGAACAGACCGTAGCTTCGTGCGTGGTGTTCGACGGAAACGGCCCGGTGCGTTCGGAGTATCGGCGCTACAATATTAGCGGCATCACCCCCGGCGATGACTACGCGGCGATGACGCAGGTGCTGAAACGCCGTTACGGCAAAGCGCTGGAAGAGAAAAAAATCCCGGATGTCATTTTCATCGACGGCGGCAAAGGGCAGCTCGGCATGGCGATCGACGTGTTCAACTCGCTGAACGTCACCTGGGACAAGAATAAACCGTTGCTGATCGGCATCGCCAAAGGCGCCGATCGCAAGGCCGGGTTAGAAACGTTGTTCTTCGTGCCGGAAGGCGAAGGGATTTCGTTGCCGCCGGATTCGCCGGCGCTGCATGTGATCCAACACATCCGCGATGATTCACATAATCATGCGATTACCGGTCACCGGCAGAGAAGGGCGAAAGTCAGAAATACCAGCGCACTGGAACTGATTGAGGGCGTAGGGCCGAAACGGCGCCAGGTGCTGTTGAAGTATATGGGCGGACTGCAACCTTTGTTGAACGCCAGCGTGGAGGAAATTGCAAAAGTGCCGGGTATTTCACAAGCATTGGCAGAAAAGATCTACAATGCATTGAAACACTGAGGGCAATGTAGCAACATACTCTTAATTTCCACTTTAGCCAGATAGTTACCGTAGCATTATGCAATTGAATATACCGACTTGGCTTACCCTGTTTCGCGTAGTTCTGATCCCATTCTTTGTGCTGGCGTTTTACCTGCCGTTCAGCTGGGCTCCGATGGTTTGCGCCGTTATCTTTGTGTTTGCCGCTGTCACCGACTGGTTTGACGGTTTCCTGGCGCGCCGCTGGAAACAAACGACGCGCTTCGGGGCGTTTTTGGATCCGGTCGCGGACAAAGTGATGGTGGCGGTAGCGCTGGTGCTGGTGGCGGAGCACTACCACAGCTGGTGGATCACGCTGCCGGCGGCCACCATGATCGCCCGCGAAATCATCATTTCGTCGCTGCGCGAGTGGATGGCGGAAATTGGCAAACGCAGCAGCGTGGCGGTGTCCTGGATCGGCAAAGTGAAGACCATGGCGCAGATGATGTCGCTGGTGGGCTTGCTGTGGCGCCCGGATCGCTCTGTGGAATATGTGGCGATCGGCTTGCTGTATATTGCGGCGGTGCTGACTTTCTGGTCGATGTTCCAATATTTGAACGCGGCGCGTAACGATTTGCTGGAACCGTGATCGATGCGCTGCAAAAAGCGGCAAACGATCGTGATGGGCCAACAATTTTATTGACTCATCACGTCAGGTAAGTAGAATGCATCGCATCAGACGACAACGATGAATTGCCGAAAGATAGCAAAGAAATCAGTCAGTTCTGGTAATGCGGGAATAGCTCAGTTGGTAGAGCGCAACCTTGCCAAGGTTGAGGTCGCGAGTTCGAGCCTCGTTTCCCGCTCCAAACATTAGCCTGTTGAATCCCCGTGATTCGGCTGGTAAGGAAAAGGGGCTTCGGCCCCTTTTTCGTTTTCTGCTTCTGCGCCATTCGGCGAAACCTTTCTTCATCTTCCCATATCGATTATTGACTCTCCTCACGTATCTTTCCTGTCGTTGTCATACTGCTGGATGCAGCCGTTAAACGGTGAAACAATAATTTGATACGTCGGGCGGTTCGCCATGCAAGAAGAAAATAACGCGGCATATGACACCATCCGAGCTCTCAGGCACAGCCAGGCTGCGCTGTCGCCTCGCCAAATCGCTGGGTTATCGGCAAAGTGAAGCGGTAGGTCCGCCTTTTGGAACCGGGCATAGGAGGATGTATGGAGTCTGGTGCTTTAAAGCATCTGATAAGAACGGCGGCGGGATGTGCGCTGTTCTTCGGCCTGGTCGCCCCGCCGTTGGGGGGCGTGCTCATGTTTCTGCTAATGGCGTTCGGCAGCGGTGAGTGGGTGGGAATAAGTCTGCTCGATGCCGGCGATTTGCTGGGCATGGCGGGGTTTATCGGCATTTTTTCTTATGCGCTCGGTTTTTTGCCGGCATGTTTGGCGGGGGCTGTCGCCGGTATCGCCCATTCAGGCATTCGCCAATTGCGGTGGTTTCTGCTGTTGTGTGCGGTGGTGTCCGCCATTGCTCCCGGGTTGCTGAATGCCGATCAGCGTATTTTTGGCGCGATCGCGGTCTTACCGGGAATGTTCGCCGGGTTTTTATGGTGGCGCCGGAGATTGCGTGATGCCCCGACTGATGAGGTTTTGCACGATAGCCCTTCGCCATAAGCAAGCGAAAAGCCGGGGAGGGCCATTCCTGTCGAGAAAAAGAACCGTTTTGCCCGTGAATTCCTGAGCCGATGCATATAATATCAACATTCCGCTTGCCTTTTCGTTGGCATTGTGAACAGTGCGCCCACAAAATAAGCAGTTGAAAGCGTTAGAGAACTTTTTGCTATTTCGGGGGGTTGCCAAGGTGGGGGGTTTAGTCCATAATGCAGTCCATCGATTCGGCAGTAACGAAATAAATTACTTAAGAATCAGATGATTAGGATAAGCGATTTTATCATCGCAATCCCGAAGAACAAAACGAAGTGGGTGATTCACCGGCTTTGGCCTGAAAAGGCAAAACAGAATAAAGGCGCGTTAACAAAGCGGTTATGTAGCGGATTGCAAATCCGTCCAGTCCGGTTCGACTCCGGAACGCGCCTCCAACTTTCCCGAGCCCGGGTGGTGAAATCGGTAGACACAAGGGATTTAAAATCCCTCGGCTTATGGCTGTGCGGGTTCAAGTCCCGCCCCGGGTACCAGGGAACAAAAATACCGAATAATCAAAGCAATAAGCAGTAATGTCGTAACCGCCGAGAGGCGGTTTTTTTGTTTCCGCCCCACGATTCATAATATCACTTCATAATATTTTCAGGACTTCTACTGCTCGCCAACGGTAGGCACTACGGCGATCTTTCTCACATACTTAGCGGTCTGTTCCACATTCTTGTGGCCGGTTATCGCCTGGCGGTCATACAGGTTGCCTTCAAGATCTGAAACACCTTTAGCCTTCAAGTCATGGAAAGTAAAATCGAACTCCAGTTCAGGGAAACGCTCTTTAGCCTGCTGCTTTGCTTTCATCCATCGGCTGTTAAATCCATCTCGGGTGTATTTTGCCCCCGATGGTTGGTGGATGACATAGATGCTGCTCATGCCAGGTTTTAATGGCAATGTTTTGGCAGCAGAGATGGCCGCCTCCAGGCGCTTTCCCCATGCCTTAATCTGAGCAACGCCAGTCTTGCTTTGCTGAATTAGGATCCCTTCTTCACCCAGCTGGCTCTTCCTCATGGTCAAAATGTCAGCCTGTCTAGAGCAACAAAGAAAGGCGATTTCCATAGCAATCTGAACTACCGCCGGCGCCACAGAGAAAAGGGCGTTATATTCAGTGTCCGTGACATATCTTGTTCGCGTCTTTTCCTTGAATTGCTTAACGCCCTTACATGGGTTCCCCTTCACAAGCCCACGCTCGTATCCCCATCTGAACACCCTGGAAGTAAAAGCCTTCTCTCTATTAGCTTGGGTGCGGCTCTTCAAGCCTCGCTTGTCCATGTATTTCCTGATGTGCTCAGGCTTGATTGCATCAGGGGCAAGCGCACCGAACACAGCTAAGACCTTCATTGAATATTTTCGGTAGTCTTTCTGCGTTTCCAAAGCCAACTCCATGAAGTCGGCTGATTGGAAGAATTGTTGAACAAGAAATGAAAAATCATTTTTCTTCTGCTGATCGTTGATCAGTTCCTCATACGCTGCCCATACCTGCGCCGGCGTTGAGTCGAATCCACATAAACGAATTGTGCCGCCAAGTTTCGGCTTGAATTCATATGCGGATCTCCCCCGGCATGTGCGCGGGGGCATCCAGTTGTCAGCAGGGTTACTGCGTTTCCTTCCCATTAATCTAAAGCCCCAAAATTAGGTTGAATACCAGCGTCAACCTGAGGTTGATTTCTCAGCGATACTGGGTAATTAAAGTGTCCCCATGTAGTGCTGGGGCGCCCATCTCTGCGAGTGATAAAGAAGATGCCGGCGGTTCTAAGCGCTTCACACTGCTTTGATGCACTTTTGTAACCGGTTATCCGTTCAATATCAGTATCAGAAATGATGTCGTTCTCTTTGTTATCCTGCATAAATCCTCCACACGGTAAGCCCGCCGCATACGGGCATTAACTCAATCGTGACATGTCACACTGTTAATTTCGTTTCGTGCCATCCCAGGGTAAGCCAGCACGCTACATCACCTACGCACGGACATTCTTTTACCGGCAGTTTATCGCCGCATTTTTTACAAGATCGCTGCTGCTGGTGGCTCAGTTTCTGCAGATATTCTGCATGGCATCGCCGGATAAGCAGCCCTACAACCTCGTTGAAGTCGTAAGGTTCGCGGCCAGGGCGCAGGCCTGTTAAAAGTTCCTGTGCCATCTGTTCTTCTTCTGGCTCCAGCTGCAGCTCACGAATAACGATCCCGCCTTTACGCTGGCGCGCTCGCTGGGCCGCTTTACGCTCTGCCGCTGTCTTAGCCATTCCCACCCTCCGGCGCTGCTGCCAGCGCAGCTTCATAGATGCATAGAGCAATCCCACCGCAGCAACGAGCTTCCATAGCGATTGCTTCGCCGATTTCGTCGGTCATTTCCAGCGGCATGAGTTTGTAGCCCTCCGGCAACTTGTAACCGCCACTTACAGGTTGAGCCAGCTTTGCGGCGCGGCAGGCGTTCCACCACAATGCGGCAACAATACAATCTCGAATGGAATAGCCGCCAATGTCGTCGGCAACTTCCTCTGCGATCTGCTCGAAAGTCTTTTTATCCGGCACTGCTGGCGCTGGCGGGGCGGTGTAGAGCGCAACGCAATTCCGCTTTTGCTCGTCGTCAAGCTCGTGGTCATACCCTAATTGCGCGCTTTCGGTCTCCGATCCTGGGAAATGCCATGCCACCGGCTGCGCCTCCCGGTTAGCCAGGAGTTCGCGAGCCATTAATTTGGCGTCGCCGTGCTCTAAGAATCCATCTTCTGCGATTTCACGCAGTCTGTCGGTCGTTAGTGTCATTTTTGGTTACTCCTGTAGTCATGAATTGTGAACACAATCGGCACGGGTTCTGGTTTCATTAACTCGGACAAGGCTGGCTCGAAAGGAGCCAAGCCAGAAAAAATTAGCAGTTGCTTGAGGCCGAGAATTACAGCTGCAATGAGAAGCCATTTCCCGATGAAGTTAATCAGACGTGTCATGCATCCCCCCGAGGTTCATCTGGTATCGCTAACCAGTGAGTAATATTCACATCCTCATGGCTCAGGCCTTCGATTTGGAATGACCACTGCCAATCCCCTGTTTCTTTTCCGACCATCCCGCGCCACATCGACCGCCATCCTAGTAGCCAGCCCTCGCCATTGGCATCAAACAACAGCACAGTGGTGTTTGTCGGAGGTAGAATATCCAGAGTCAAATTAAGATGCTCATTGACCGCATCCCGCCAGGCTACGGAAACCAGATTGCCACCATGCACTTTGGTAGCTGCGCCGACCAATGGCTCTTTTCCGTCCTCATACTCAACAACGAAAGTTACTTTGCTCACTGTTCATCCCCCGCAAACTTGAATCCAGCCGCGCTAATAGCCCGCTCAACTGCACGGTCGAACTTCGCAACCTGGAACACGCCATCGAACCAAAATTCATCATCGTTCTTGTTCGGCAACCGCACCGGCGTATCCAGCTTGGCTTCCAGCTCCGCAACTCGTTGCTCCGCGTTCTCTGCTCGCTCTTCTTGTGCAAGTGCTTCGGGCGTGAAGCCAGATTGCAACTGACCTTCCAGCTCGGCGATGCGCTTCTCTGCGTCCTCGGCGCGCTTCTTCCATCCGGCAGACTCTCCAATCCAAAATTGAGCCACCTTATCCAGGGCGGAGACGTACTCTTGCGAGTAGAGAGGCTCAACGACTGCTCCATCATGCCGATCGGCTTTGGAGCGTTCAGCCGTTGATTTATCCGTGAAGGCGCGGTCTTGATACATTTTCCCGCCTGTAACAACGAACGCCTTTGGATTGCTCAGTTCGCTCAGCTTCTCAGTGCTCATAATGCTTTCTCCTGGGCCTCGGCCCGCTGATTCCAGCGTTCAATGGCGGCCTGTTCGCTATCCATGAATGCGGTTGCCACCTCACAGCCGCCGCATTTCGCTCGGTAGTGCCCTGACATCTCTTTCACTGTTACTGCTCTGGCGCCGCAAAATGGACACGGTTTGACGTTGTCATGCCTCACGCTCCACCTCCCTAGCGCTGTCACCCGATTTGACGAAGATGATCCAGTGCGTCTTATCGTTTTTGCCGGTGCGCTGCCAGATAGCCGGCTTTTCATCAGTGAGGGCGATGATCTGGCTAACCGATATCTGGGTTTCGTTCCATTTGAAGATCAGCACGCCGTGTGGCCGCAACACGCGAAAAGCTTCAACGAACCCGGCGCGCAGTTCATCGCGCCATGTTTCACGGTCGAGCTTCCCGTACTTTTTGCCCTGCCAGCCGTTGGGGCCGACGCGTTCCAGGTGCGGCGGATCGAACACGACAACCGGGAAGGTGCAATCGGCGAAAGGCAGCGCGGTGAAGTCGGCGATCAGGTCAGGAGAGATAACCAGATTTCTGCCATCGCACAGGGTGTGGCTCTCGCAGCGCTTGTCGCTGAATACAGCGCGCTCGTCCTCTTTGTCGAACCAGAACATGCGGGAGCCGCAGCACATGTCGAGAATGCTTTTGCCGTCGAGGCTCAGTTCATTTGCTGGCATTACGCACCTCCTACACGACGAAACTCGATAACCCACACCCAGGGATTGGCGCTCCAGCTTTCTTCGCCGTAGATGGATTTCCAGAGGGTGCGAAAACCCATGTAGTGTTTCTCGCCAATAATGCATAACTCTGTCGGTGCACCTTCAGCTCTAGCATCCTCTTCGCTGATATCGTTCAGGCGCTCCACGCGCACGGCGGTGATTTCCAGCGTGATGCGTGAGGCCCAGCGTGGCATGTGGATTGATGGTGTCCATCCGTCAGCGCAGTCAGCATCATCTCCGTAATCCGAGCGATACTCACAAAGGTCTTTCGCTTTGCATCTGCCATCTTTGATGTCCTGAATTTGGTCATCATCGAGATAGTGACCGGCGAAGGTTTCGCGCACCCACAGCCGATCGCCTACCTGGCCGAATGGGCATAAACCATGCCCTGGCGCATCCATGACATGCGTGTAAATCCCGTCTTTGGTTTTGGTAGGCTTCTGCAGTGGAATGCAGTTATCTGAGCCGACATTGGCAATAGTGCGCCGCGTCTGGGTCTTGCGGCCGTCGAGAATGGCGCGAACCATTTCTGAGTTGAAAATCACTGGGCGCTCTTTCATTTGGCCTCCCGCAGCTGCTTGGCATGGGATTTCAGTGCGTTGCAAAGTTCCATCGCCCCGCTTGATCGTAATTCTGCATCGGCATAACTGATCCCAATCCTGTCCATTACACAGTCTGTATCGAGATACTCAGAGCATGAATCCAACGCCGCTGTAATTGACCGCGCTTCGATAGCTGCAAGTGCTGCGTCAGTGACTGGGGTTTCATTGAGCGCATAGCAAACGTCATCTGTGCTGCACGGATCGTCTTTCCCGCAGAGTTCACAGAAGTGCGTAGATTGGCTATGCGTAGTGATTGCATCTTTCAGTGCCGCATTCTCCACAGCCAGCGCATCGCGCTCAGCCTCTAAAGCGCTCACTTCCTGCTGGTGGGCATCAAACCGAACATATTCACCGTGCTCAGCTTCACGAGCGAAAGCCTCAAAGCGCACTGCATGCATTTTGTAGTCGGGGGTAAACCGCTTGATGGTTGTCATTCGTCGTCTCCCAGCACCCAGCGGAGCGCCTGAGCGTAATCACCGCTCGCACCTTCCAGGGCTTTCGTGATTTCTTTTCTCGACTTCATGCGGGGCTTGGCATCGCCAATCACCTGGCGCTGCCGGCGTGCCTTTTCATGGCCTTTGGTGCCAGCGGTTGCCGCTTCAACCTCTTTCACTTTTTCGCGCTGTTCGTCGGGTGTGAGGTTCGCCAGCTGGCGCGCCTGGGTAACGGTAATGTCGCCAGATTCAACCGCATCTTTAACTGCCTGAGTGGCATCGAGTAGGGCGAGTGTGGCGCGGATCGTCTGCACGCCGACGCCAAACATCAGTGACAAATCTTCTTCATCGTGGCCACGTTCCAACGCATCGGCCATCTTCTTGGCTCTGCCCAGCGGGGTATCGGCACGCCGAATTTCGTTGGCGCTGATCATTGCCTGCGCCATGCGAACAGCTGAGCCGCGTTTTGTTACGGCAGGAACGAACAACAGATCCTTGCCAGCGGCTGCCAGTCGCTTGTTTGCCTCTACGGTATGTCTAACCCGCTGACGACCATCAACGACACAGGACAGGCCGGTTTCAGGGTCTTTCCAAACGATGATTGGCTCCAGCACGCCCTGATCCATGATGTTCAAGATCATCGACTCATCCAGCGGCAAATGAATACGCTCATCGTAAAGAGGGTGCGATTTATCGGTTACCAGGTGCAGCCGTTCGGGCTTAAAATTGAGTACGTTGGTTTTGCCGCTGGCGCCGTAGGCCTCAGTTGAGTTTTTAGCCATGCTGTTTATCTCCCTGTTTAACGTTACCCATCACAGCACTCCCCATTCGGTCAGCTCATTAAACCGAGCAATGAACATTGCCCGCGCCTGTAGCGGCATCACTGGATTAATTACGATGTCCGCTGGGAAAACACCTTCCAACATTGGCCATACATGACCATCATCGATATCAAGATCCCGGCGTTCGGTAGCCAGCATCACCAGGTCTGCATACTTCACGGCAATATCCATCTGTAGTGGCAGGCCGAAGCGCTGGCGAATCACTGCGTCGAATTGCTCCTCGATCCGCTGATAATCGGGAAGCATGCGTTTGAGTGGCGCTGGGATGTCTTTGCAATAGGCTTCTGTGGCATCGTGCATCAGCGCTTCCAGTGCAAACTCAGGCGCCACAATTTGACTGCACAGCACTGAGTGCTGGGCCACGCTATAGAAGTTAGGCAGGTGGCCGGCAAAGCGGCATTCATGGGACAGTGCCTGGGCGATATCCTCAATACAGATGCTTTCTACTGCAGGCGCCGCATAGTCCAAGTGATGGCCTGTAAAAGTGGTAATCCAGCTCATACGTTAATTACCCCACATTGATTTTCGGCAAAGCGAATCCCTGCCAGAAATTGGCAATTTTCCGCAGATAGAAAATCGGGTTTTGATAAGGGAGGCCAGACGCCCGCATAGCGCTGGCTCCCGGTTAATTACTCACACATCAGGTGGCGCACCGCGCCGGGTATTTATACTGTGTAGATATAAATTAGGGACCGACACAGTACGCCACCAGATATGTGAAAAAATAGCGGCTGACACCAACCCAGGAACAGCCGCCAAAAGCTTCACTAAACACACAGCATGGATACTTGCCGGATATCTGCGCTCGCTTTCGCTGCAGTGCCGCCAGCTCGGCGCATTTGGTGTGGTGGCTGGTAAACAACGCCCCCGAAGTTTCCAGCCTTGAACCACAATCAAAAAGAGCGGTACTCACCGTTTCTGACAACCTTCTCCGGGATTCAGCCTACCGTTGCCATGGTGTTTGATGTTTTTCTCTACCCGCGCTCTTTGATTGTGGTGCTGACCTTCCAGCCAGCTCGGTGGGGATAGCAAGCGAACCGCTGAACGTACCCACTCGGCGGACTCGCCATTTCGGATGCCGCCGCATAACCCCGAATGGCACTCTTCATTTTTAGGCTGACTGATGCGTTAACCGGGCGCCAACCAGAACTACGTGATGCTTATCGCCACTTTTCCCTCACTCCGTCGCCGGGGGAACGGTCGTCCCGTTTATTCGCTACATGAGCCTGTCCTCCAGTTGTCTGCCTGTTCTCATGCTGGGTCAGGCTCCCGTGCTTATGTCCCCTTGCCCCCGTCATAGCCGAAGCTGATAGCCGCAGGGGAGAAAAGACGCTTCACATTGGGCTGACCACTCATGGTTAGGATCCGTCACCGCTTCCAGAATTAAGAAGTCGGGGAGTGATCAGCCCGATGTGCGCCGGTTACCCGGCGACAACTACTAACAGCCACGGCAACCACCAGAAAACGGCACAACCAACAACGCAATAAACCAAAGACCGCCAACCTCTTTTGCTCATGATTGCCTCAGTGCGCCCCGTAGGGCGCGGTGGGTGTTAGTTGTTCACGCGTTCCAGCGTTGCCCGGTGGTTGCCCTGAAACGTCCAGTCGCGTTTTTTTCCGAAATATCCGGGGATCTCATTCCCACTAAGCCAAACGCCATTGGCAATGGTTGTTTTTTCTGGCCCCATGTCGTCGCGGTAAGGCTGTGAAATGTGGCGCACGCTCGATATTTCAAACAGCGCACCGTAAAAACTGATCTTGTCACCAACCTTTAGATCGATGGTTCGAATGCTCGTAGTCATCGTGTAACCCTCTGCTGTAAGCCTGGTTCAGCGAATCATCCCGATCTTCTTGTGCCTCGGGCGGCTACTTCGTGGGCGTCCTGCCTGTTCGCTGCTGATGAATCAAATGTAGGATATCTGACATTTTAAGTCAATATCAAATTGTAGGAAATCTGACATTTCGATTTAGGTGAATGTTGGGCTGGTGGAATCAAGGGGAACGCAGTAGGGGGGTAGGGAGGGAGTGGGCACAAAAAACCCGGCGCTGTGGCCGGGTTAATTATTGAAGCTATTGCCAAGTCGGTAGAGCGATAAGAGTGAAGCGAGGCTTCCCATTGCCGACAGTTTTTTTGCTAAAGCTGGCATTGCCAGGCTTGCCGAGGTGCTTATTTATAATGTCTGGATTTTCAACTGATTTAGATATTTTTGCAGTCAGAATCTCAGTTTCTCCAACTATCAAAAACTCACACTGCCTTTTGTTTGGCAGAGTTCCAAGGAAGTAAACATCTGAGTCAAAAAACTCTTCTTTTATGTTTTCTGAGCTTAACTTTTCGCAGGCGCGCTCAAGCTGTTTTGGTTCTCTGAATACAAGGCTAAATGATTCATTTTTCAGAGAAAAAACGGTCTTGTTCTCTATTAAATACTGAATAAAAGATCTGACTTTATCAAGCGCTCTTTTATCCATTTCCTCTAAGGCTTCCGATAATTTCTCATCGTCGCCATCTAAACTTGCCTGCAAGATTTCCTGAGTTTTATCCAGAGCTTTCGATACTAGGGTTTGCTCGTCAAAACCAAGTGGTGCGTCGGGACGAAACTCTTCTAAAACAAAACCAAAAGATCCCCTTGCTGATGAAGTGATCATTAGATGATTACTATCACTATCAGGTATTTTCCCTTTAACCGGTAGAGCACCATTGAACGCGCTAGCGACATACGCAATCGCATCATTGAAAATCGCGACGGCTTTCGTGCCAAATGATGCAGAGATGCCATGAGTTCCCATAACCGTTGGGCCTTTAAAAGTAAGTGTTGCCTTAGTTGGCTCATGTTCTCTGAGGTCTGCTTTAGAAATTATCTCTTCAATTTTTTTCAGTCTTGATTCAAGGCTGATACGGCTTATAGACCTGTCTGCAGGCATATCGTTTAGCAGCTTGCTAACTTGCTCTCTTTCACTGAGAGCGAAAACATAATCACTTCGATTCATTGTTAGCCTCCTCAGTTTCAATTGAGTCAAGTATAGACCTTGCTACTAGGTCTAATGCCGGTGACAAGGGGATTTGAATAAACCCCTTCCAAGATAAATCTCTTTTGTGTGCCCACATACTGTACCAATATACAGTTCTGGCTACAAGGGAAGCTCCTGGAGCGTGTAATCCCTCAAAGTAAGAGTCTACAAGATATTGTTTTTTAACAAAGTCTTGGTTAAAAATGTTCGGATTTCTGGAGTAAACAGTATGGTCGTTGTCACCTGGTTGAAAGTTAAAAAAAGTAACAACATCTACATCATTCGGGGCCCTGCGTTCGATTAATTCGACATTTTCAGTGAAGCTTCCATCGACCCACTGAAATCCATCGACAAGGCCAACCGATGTCAATTCGTTTCGGAAGTCGAGGAAACCTTTGAGTATTTTTACTCTAGATTGAGTGATGGCAAAAAAACTCACAAACCTTACGATGTCCAGTTCATACGGAGACCGGGAGAGGCTGGTAGGGTCTGATTCATCAATTGGGGGTATTATTCCCATTGAGTTCCAGAGAGGAATTGTGGGAGCTTCCAAAATATCTCCTTATAATTGCCAACAAGCCAATGGCTTATCGATCATTTGGATAAGTGTATTTGTGAGTTACTGCCCATAAAATCAGCCATCTGCTCACTAAAGCTAACCATCACTTACCTGGCATTGCATACCCACCGATGATGAACCAAGCCAGTAGCACTACAGCGGCCACGATTATGGCGACGGGGAACAGGTATCCGATTTTCATTTTATTCTCGACTTTGGAAGTCATTAGCCATGCAACTGCCGGCATCTAGAGCTTGGAGTGATTAACCTCTTCATCCTCAACATGGCGCGAAGCCTTGAGGATTCCGGCGACATACTCTACTTTCAGCACTGCACTTTGCGGCAGTGTGATTGGTCTATGGTCTTGATTGATGCTGGTAAACTGGTAGCCGCCTTCGCGAGTGTAGTTGAGCACCTTGATCATGTTGTGGCCGTCTGCGGTACGAACGAAAACTTCATCACCAGAATGCACTGAGGTACCTGGTTCGATGAGAACGAACTCACCAGACTGGATGCGCGGCCACATGCTATCGCCACGAACGCGAAGCCCGTATGCATTCGGATCGTCGCTATAAATCTTCAGCCATCCACCACGGTACTCGACCATGTCGATCATGCCATCAACTCCTAAAACGGCATCACCAACAACAGGGACAAGCCCTGGTCGAACCTTGCCTACATATGTGATGTTTTCGTCAATATCGCCACCTTCAAGAAGCCAGTTTGGATTGCAGCTTAGGGCAGCGGCTAGAGCCTGGAGGTTCTCACCACCAGGTTTATAGTCGCCTGACTCCCAGCCAGTGACGGTGACACGATTGACCCCTATGCGCTTGGCTAAGGTGTCCTGAGTTAGCTTTAACTCTTTGCGTCTTGATCGAATTCGGTCATTCATTTCCATGTAGGCAATCCTACCATTTAGCAATGTAGGATTCCTTGACTCTTTAATGTAAGATATCCTACTATCCAAGTGTTCCATTCCCTTACCAAAGAGTGAGCCATGAAAAAAGATGATGTTATTTCGTACTTCGATGGGGTGGGCAAAACAGCCAAGGCATTAGGGCTGTCGCATGCCTCCGTATCGGGTTGGGGGGAGATTATTCCCAAAGGTCGAGCATTCGAGATCCAGGTTATTACTGGTGGTGAACTGAAAGTTGATCTCTCTCTTTACAAAAAGTCTACCTCGCCAGCGGCTTAACCAAAACCACAGAAGCGGAGAAACCTTGTGGACAACAAAGACTTTCCGACCCAGGACGACATTAGCGAAGCGATACACAAGCTGATCACGTTGTTCCCAGGTAAATACAGCGCGATGGCTCAGCAGCTGGACCCGGTTTCTGGTACCGAAAACGCATTGCGCAACCGCGTTCGCCAGGTGTCTGGTCAAGTCGTTCCGCTGGGGATGGCAGCTGAAATGGAAGCAATCTCAGGCCGCAGCGATATCACCGAGGCGATGTGTAAACGTGCTGGTGGTGTTTTCGTAAAGCTACCGGAGATTGAACAGGTGGATAACGAAGAGTTGCTGGTGAAGTTCAACGAACTGATGTCGGCGCTGGGACTGTTTGCCAAGGCACATAACGAATTTACAGCTGATGGGGTATTGGACAGAGAAGAGAGCAAAAAACTGAAAGCGAAGGGTTACCGGATCCAATCGCTGGTGGCTGAGATTTACGCGGTGACAGTGATGATGTTTGGAGAGGGTGACGCCCAGGATATGCGGTCCCGGGCGTCGAGTGCATCAATTAAACGTGTGGAGTAATTAACGCATGAACAGATTAGCAGATAGTCGGCTGCGTGGGCAATTTCGGTGTGTGGCTTCAAGCTGTGCCAAACCGCCCCTGCCGTTGCGTTATGTGATGAGAATACCTGGCGGCTGGATGCCTGTCACCCACAGCGCGTTGCAGGAAGTTGTGGATCGTTTCAAGTATTTGGCACTGCCGGCGCCATGGGAGCGCCCATGAGTTTGATCTTACCTTCGCGCCCTCTGGTTGTTCTGCCAGAGTTAGCTGCGCGCATTGGTTTGAATCAAGCTATTGCGCTACAGCAAATACATTATTGGCTTGCTGACACGGCATCAGGCGTTGAATACAACGGTAGGCGCTGGGTTTACAACACGATGGAAGAATGGGCCAAACAATTCCCATTCTGGTCTCTATCTACCGTTAAGCGGACATTCTCCGATCTGGAACGACAGGGGTGTATTTACGTCGAGCAGCTCAGCGAGGACAAGCGGGATATGACCAATTTCTACACGATTAACTATCAACATCCAGCTTTGAGCAGTGACGGTTTATTCGATAGCTCCATTGGCTCAAATTGCACCATTCCATCAGTTCAAATTGAACCAATGCATAAGGTCAGCGTGAAACGTTGCAAAGGTTCAAAGAGAGCCGCTCCCATCGGGTCAAATTGCACCAATGTTCATACAGAGATTACTACAGAGAGTACATCAAATATAAAACCCTCTAGTCAGGTCGCTGCGCAACCAGACGCTCCCTCTGATGAGGTGTTTTTATCCCGGCACCCAGAAGCTGTCGTTTTCAGTGCCAAGAAAAAAATCTGGGGCAGTGCTGAAGACCTGAAGTGCGCAGAGTGGATCCGTTTTCGCATTGTGAAGCTGTACGAGCAAGCTGCCGAAAGCGATGGGGAGGTAGCCCGACCGAAGGAACCTAACTGGGCAGACTGGGCAAACGAAATCCGCCTGATGTGTTCTCAGGACGGCCGCACGCACAAGCAGATCTGCGAACTGTTCGCGAAAGCAAACCGGGATCCATTCTGGTGCAAGAACATCCTGAGCCCGTCAAAGCTGCGTGAGAAGTGGGACGACCTGACACTGAAGCTGAGCGTTAGTCCTGCATCACCGGCCGGTGGGCATTGGAACACTGCTGAAGCATGGGAGAACACCCTATGAATAAATTCATGAGCGCTGTCCAAAATCGCGACGGTAACGCACTGGCGCGGATGATGCCGGCAGAACCGCAGGCGCGAGTGGTCAACGGGAACGCTGAAAAATTGGTTGATCTGCTGTTCGTCAACCTCATGCAAGTATTTCCCGCCGCTAAGCAAACTGCGCTGAGCACGCCTGCAGAAGTAGCAGCCGCAAAACGTCAGTGGATCCTGGCATTCGCGGAGAATGGGATCACCTCCGTTGAGCAACTGCAGGCCGGCATGCGCATGGCCCGTCAGCAAGAAAGCGACTTCTGGCCGAGCTGTGGGAAGTTTATTGGCTGGTGTAAGGCTGGCGTTGCCGAGAATGCGGGCCTGCCATCTGTTGATGACGTTGAAGCGGAGTTCAAGCGCTACAGCGCGAATCGCGGTCAGCATGCGCGGCCTGAAGATTTCAACTGGACGGCTCCGGTAATGTACTGGATTGTGATCGACGTTCGCCATCTGATGCTTCAGCACAACTACACCGAAAGCGAGATCCGCAAGTCAATTCAGCAGCACCTCAACCGATGGGCTAAACGGCTGACCAAGGGCGAACGAGTGCCAACCCCTGCGCCACAAATCGCCCACAAGCAACACATCCCGGCGCCGTCAGAGCTAATCGACAAAGACGGAAAATTTCAGCGTAAAGGTGAAGAGCTACTGGCGCGTATCCGCTCGAAGCGAGAGGGGAAACCATCATGAAGTGCGTATCTGGAATTGAGGTTATGCCCCTGCTGGTAATTGCTCATCGCGTGTGGCGCTGGTGGATGCTCAGAGAAGCACGCCGTACATGGCAAGAACGTGGTGATTTTCGAAAGTATGTCCAGCGTCAAGGCTGGTTGATTGAATGGCAACGCCAGCGGTTCAGCACTGATTACTGCGTAGTGCGCTATCTGGTTCGTAAGGCAGAGGGAGAATTTGCATGATCTACCAACTTAACGTAGGCCGCTGTGAAGATGTTTTGCGCAATATGGCTGATAACTCTGTGGACGCTATCGTAACAGATCCTCCTTATGGCCTGAGCTTCATGGGGCATAAGTGGGATTACCAGGTGCCAACAGTAGAACAGTGGGCGGAATGCCTGCGTGTGCTTAAGCCTGGCGGCCATCTGCTTGCTTTCGGCGGCGCCCGTACCTATCACCGCCTGGCGGTAAATATCGAGGATGCTGGCTTTGAAATCCGTGATCAGCTGATGTGGATTTATGGTAGCGGGTTCCCCAAATCGAAGAACCTGACTGGTGAGCACCAAGGCAAAGGCACGGCGTTGAAACCCGCGCATGAGCCGATTGTTATGGCCCGAAAGCCACTGCTGGGAACGGTAGAGGGAAATGTGGTTCAGTTTGGGACAGGGGCCATAAACATCGATGCCTGCCGTATTAAAAATAATGATGATGTTGTTCAGGATCAGGATGGCCGCTGGCCGGCGAATATACTTCACGATGGAAGCGAAGAAGTGATAGACGAGTTTCCTCAAAATGCTGGTGCGCGGGCGCCGGTGAAAGGAACTGAACCAACGGCAAATGGGTTTAGCGGAGCAGTAAAGTTCGGAGGAATGATCAATCGAGTGCCTGGAGCGTTTCACAATGACAAGGGTAGCGCTGCCCGTTTCTTCTACTGCGCAAAAGTCGGTAAGTCGGAACGTGATGAAGGTATGGAGCGTTTCATGCCATTCACCGCGAGCGACATGACAGGTGGAAGAAAAGAGGGAAGCGTAGGCCTTAACGATCCGCGCGCTGGTGCTGGACGTACTGGAGGTGCCAGGAATAACCACCCGACAGTGAAACCTGTTGAGCTGATGCGCTACCTTTGCCGTTTAGTTACACCGGCCGGCGGCCTCGTTCTTGATCCATTCATGGGCTCAGGGTCAACGGGAAAAGCGGCATTGCTTGAGGGGTACGGGTTTATCGGTATCGAGTTAGATCCTGATCACTTAACCACAGCAGCAGCCCGTATTGCGCACTCGGCAAAGGTGGTGGCGTCATGAAATTAACGTTGCCATTTCCTCCAAGCGTAAACGGCTACTGGCGTTCGCCAAACAAGGGATCGTCACGTGGGCGCACTTTGGTCAGTGAACGAGGTAGAGCTTTCCAGGCAGAGGCTATCGCGCAAGTAATCGAGCAACTGCGCCGCCGGCCGAAGCCGATTAGCGCCAATATCTCTGTTCATGTTGTATTTTGCCCACCGAACAAAGCGCGCCGGGATCTGGATAACTACTTCAAGGCATTATTCGATGCGATGACGCAGGCAGGAGTATGGCTGGATGACAGCCAGATCAAGCGCATAGAGGCGGAATGGGGACCGGTCACGAAGGGCGGGAAAGTGGAACTGAGAATCAGCGAGGTGATGCCATGCGCTGCCTGTTGAAACCTATCATCATCAGCGAACTCGGCCAGGTGATATTGAAACCAGGTGCTGATCTGATGTCGTTATTCGGTGATCGGGTCATGGTGACAAGAGTACCGCCTGAATTCCGCAAGATGCCATCTGGCGCGCTGCCGACAGTAGAACAGCAATTGGCAACTGACCCACGTTTCCGATCGTTCTTCAAGCATGAGCGAGTGCTAAGCGCCGCTGGTGGGTCTGCTGCTATGCGCGATTGGTTAGCCCGTGGTTTTGAATGCCAATGCGTCAGCACTGACGGGTATCACGACAAGAACGTCAGCGTGATGGAATACGGCGACCACAGCATCAGGATGTGTTGGCACCACCAGCACAAATACCGTGAGCAGACGAGCCCGATGCTGAATAAGCTGGCAGAGCAGAACGTGGCTGATTTTGTCGTGTATCGGGCCCGTGCGCATTTCATGTTTGACGAGTCCCACCAGCTGACGCTGCCGGAGCTTTGCTGGTGGGCATGGGTCAAAGAGGTTATCGATCTGATACCTGAAGAAGTCGCGGCTGCATCACTGCGTGTGGTGCCGCACAGCGTGCCTGCCGGGGTGAAGAAAGAATCAGACATCGAGCATACGCCGGCTGCACGCCAGATTGTTGCCGAGAAAGCCAAAAAAGCGGCCAAAACGTTAGTTATCGATCCGGCTCCGCCAAAGGCGTTATTCAAGATTCCAAAACGTGAGCGCTGGACCAGTGAGAAGTTTACCCGTTGGGTTAAGTCTCAGCCATGCGCATGCTGCGGAGCACCCTCGGACGACCCCCATCACATCATTGGCCACGGACAGGGTGGTATGGGAACCAAGGCGCACGATTTTTTTACCATTCCACTTTGCCGAAAACATCACGATGAATTGCATCGTGACCTGTCAAGGTGGGAAGAAGAGTACGGCAGTCAGATCGAGGTGTGGTTCAGGTTCATTGACTTTTCACTTTCTATTGGAGTAATAGTATAGTTGTTATTGCTTTTATTAATTTCGAGGGAAACATGAGCAGATATGATGCAATAGAAAAGTTGTTTATTGATATTAACGAGAGTGTCGATAAAATAGAATTTTTCTATGAGGAAGCTAAAAAAGATGATAATAAAGCAGCAGAATTTAACGTCAAGGTGAAGAATATACTTGAGAACTTAAGGAGTTCTCTTGATTTTGCAGCAGTAGATATAGCAGAGTATACAGGGGTTGTAAGTAAGAAGATTTATTTTCCTTATGGTAAAGATGAAAATGATTTTAAATCATCAATTGGACGGTCATTTCCTGGTTTACAAACAAATAACCCGGAAGTTTATAATTTGCTTGAGTCATTTCAGCCTCATAAGTGTGGTGATAACACCATTCCAGATATGTGCAAGATGACAAATGATAATAAACATGATGATTTATATAAATATGTTAGAGTTAATTCAACAGCATCTACCACAACGGTGCCAGGGTTTATAACCATTGAAGGTGACAGTAAAGGTAAAATTGTGATTAGTGATGTTGAAACTGATTATGGGATTATAGGAAGTAAAGGAGCTGTAGAGATTGATGGTACTATGACCGCTGTTGAAGTGGGCAAAGTACTAGGTGTGGATGCGAAAGTTATTACTAAAAAATATGCATGGGTTAAATTTGAAATAAATGGAAGGTCTGTGGATGTACTTGAATTCCTGAGAAGATGCGAAAGTGTAATTTGGCAAGTAATAAATTCGGTATATAGTGTAATTCCTAAGTAATTTCTAAATCGGCATGCGGGCCGAGTTGTCTAGTGTGGAGTAAATATATGCGCGATATTCAGTTGATTTTAGATCGTTGGGGGCAGTGGGCGAAAGACAACAGCGGCGTGGACTACTCTCCGATCGCTGCTGGTTTTAAGGGGCTTCTGCCAAACACGAGCAAGAGTAAGCCTTCATGCTGCGATAATGACGGCCTGATTGTTGACGGCGCCGTGGGGAGATTGAAGAAGGTGCGCGACGAAAGAGAGCTCGGAGTAATCATGCTGCACTACCGATACGGGGTATCAAAATCGGAGATAGCCCGTAGATGGAAGGTTTCAGAAGGGAACATAAGGCAGAAGCTGATGATGGCAGAAAGCTTTATAGAGGGCTGTTTAGCTATGACTGGGGCGACGCTTGAGATGGACGCTTGGACAAGCAGATCGGAAATTTCGGCTGTCGCGTAAATTTCCGCTTTTCGTTACGAATTTTACTAGCTATTGTGATAAGAGTGGTTACGCAGTGACGTAGCTTATCAACTTTCAAAACCTCGCTCCGGCGGGGTTTTTTATTTCTGGTTTGTGAAGTGGGCGGCGGAGAGGGTATCGGTGAACTTCACTAGTAGTTGTCGGCGATGTAGGATACTCTCCGGTTGTGGTGAATTGCAGTCCTCCGAGACAAGCCGAAGATAAGCGCCGGCCGCCACTCAACATCTCATCCTCGCCTCGGCCATTTAGCTCAGTTGGTTAGAGCAGTCGGCTCATAACTGATTGGTCGCTGGTTCAATCCCTGCAAGGGCCACCAAACCGCCATTAGCTCAACGTGGCAAGAGCATTGCTTTGTGACAGGAAGTAAGAGCCGGGGTTCGAGACCTCGATGGCGGACCAATGCGGTCATCGTATAATGGCTATTACCTCAGCCTTCCAAGCTGATGATGCGGGTTCGATTCCCGCTGACCGCTCCAAACATGACGCCGTAATGCAGGTTGCATTTTTTGTTCAGACGCCACCACCTGGACAGCGGACAGCGGACAGCGGACAGCGGACAGCGGACAGCGGACAGCGGACAGCGGACAGCGCAGTAAAGACTATGCTGTCACTTCACTCACTTTCCACCTTTGATATCGAGACTAATATTGGTTATCACCATAAAGCGCTGGTGGCAAATTCGAACGCTTAAGCGTCAATGGAGCGATGATCGGTCGCTGCGTAAGGCGGCTATTAAAAAAGACTGGTTCGGTGTGTTGGAGGTATTTCACTTTGAAAGAAGCTACATGGAAATCAAGCGGGGAGCGCGTCTCATTGCCTTGAGCTGAAAATGAAATTTCTGGTAATCACCAGGCTTTTTTGATCACAACAGGTAAGAGTATTGCCGGTACCAGATGGATTTATTGTCGGCGTCTAAGCAGTGCTCTTTCCGTTGTGGTGTAACTCAATTCCCGCTTGCGGGTTAGATGGGTAGAGTAATGCATTAACCGGTTTATCCGGCAGGGCAGGCATGATGCTAATGCTGAACCTGAGTGCGGGTTCGAGTCCCGCCACCACACAACATTCAAGCCTCGCCATCGTGCGGGGCTTTTGTATTTCAGCCCCAGCCAACGGACGACACACACGGCACCCTCTTACCGGCAGCGTTTACGGCTGGTGGCTGATCCTTTCCTACAAACAGCACAGCCCGATAACCGGGAGGTGGAGTCATGAAGATGCACCCAGACAATCCAAACCTACCGTATTGGTGGTCAAGCCTTCTCGGCCTTTTTTCGCTGCTGTCGCTGCAGGATTACGTCTTTATCGTAGGGGCGTTGATATCCGCCTTCTTTACGATCAAGACGTACTACGCCAAACGGAAGGAAGAGCGCGAACGCCTGGTAGAGGAACGCCGGCGCACGAAGATCATGGAGGACTATCTGCACGGTGTATCAGCCAGGCCAGAAAGCGAGCGACCAGCGGCAGTTGAGGTTGTAGCCGAAGCGATGCGCAGAGCAGAGGGATGATATGTCGATTAGCAAATCAAAACTCAGTGCCGTAATGCTGGCGCTTATTGCTGCCGGTGCATCGGCTCCTGTGATGATGTCGCAGTTTCAGGAAGAGAAAGAAGGCCAGCGCCTGACTGCATACCAGGACGGTGTTGGTATCTGGACGATTTGCGGCGGTGTGACGATGGTCAACGGTCAGAAGGTTGTGAAGGGCCAGCGTCTGACCGCTGAGCAGTGCAAGCAGATTGACGCAGTCGAGCAGAAAAAGGCGCTCGATTGGGTGGATCGCAACGTCAAGGTAACGCTGACCGAACCGCAAAAAGTCGGTATCGCCTCGTTCTGCCCGTGGAACATCGGCCCCGGCAAGTGCTTCACCTCCACCTTTTACAAGAAGCTGAACGCCGGCGACCGTATTGGCGCCTGCCGAGAAATCCGCCGTTGGATATACGACGCTGGCCGAGATTGCCGCATCCGTTCGAATAACTGCTACGGGCAGATCGTACGGCGCGATCAGGAAGCCGAACTTGCTTGCTGGGGATTGGACAAATGAGTGCCTGGCTCTCAAAACTGGCCGTCGGGGGAATGTTGCTCCTGCTGGTGGCGGCCATCTGCCTGGGTGGTTACAGCTCGCTGTTGTCGCACCGATTGGCGCTGGCACGCCAGCAGGTTGCAGAGCAGAAAAAGACGCTGGCGCAGCAGGCAGGACTGATCACCACACTGCGCGCGGATGACGCCCGTAATCGCGCAATGATGGCAGAACAGCAACGGAGAGAGCAGCAGCTGCGCCAGCAGGGCGAAACCTACCAGAGGAAATTGCGTGATGCACTTAAAGGCAGTAAATGTGGGAATAGTCCTATGCCTGCCGCTGTTGTTGAGCTCCTGCAGCAGAACGCAGCCGGCACCGCAGCAAATCGTCCTGTTGCCCCCTGAGTCTGTGTTTACCACCTGCGAGCAGCCAGAGCTGCAAGGCAATACCTGGGGCGACGCGGTGAGCTACACGCTGGCGCTTCAAGCAGCGTTATCAATCTGCGCTGGGCAGGTAGAGACGCTCAATCACTGGCGCGCAAATGTAGATTAAATAGACGATAAGGTGAAGCTACCTACTCTTAGTGCAATAGGAATAGGTAGTAAAGAGGATTAACTATGTCAGGAATTAACCCACCAGTTAATGCCACCGGATGTAAGTGTTGCTTGTCTTGCCTCATGAGCAATGCCATGTTCGACGGCTTGTTCAGCATTCAGAATGGTAGAGTTATTTACCAAGGCGCCCCAATCATAAGCAACACCAGCCTCAATATTGAAGATGTTGATAAAGCGCTCCAGGTCATTATCAAGGCATTTCCCGTATTCGCGCAGACGTGCATGGTCTGCAGTAGGGGAACCGAATCCCCACAGCAAGGGATGTATCAAGAACCGAGAAACTGGGTTGACAAATCGCTCTGAACCGGCCAAGAAAATTACATTTGCCATAGACTCGACATTGCTAATGTTATGAGTACGAAGGACAACCGGTAGGGATTTGAGAAAGTTATACGCAGCAAATCCAGCCGCGGTATCTCCACCCTGGCTTGATATGTGGATATTTATTTCAGTTGCCTGTTGTTGTAAAGCGCCCAAACAACAATTCTGTAACTGGATAACCGAAGCTGAGGTTATCGGAGATAGAAAATGGACAGTATGGAGCATCATGCTTCTCCAGAGGTTAACCCGATATTAGGTGCTATCTATAAGTACTTCATGCTTTTAAAAAATCAAGCACAAACTACACTCTAGCCAGAGGATGGAAAATAAACCTTGTTATTATCAGAATAAGCCCCATTTACATATCGTTACCCGCAAGCGTTGTGGGTTTAGCAAATGGAGATTGATATGTTAGATGATTACTTTGGGTTTAATGTTACAGAAGATCAAAAAAGACGGTTGCTTGCTGTTCAAGCTGCCTTGGAGGTAGCGAAAGCATCCGTGGGTGCTGCAACAACATATTCAGGCATCAAATCGCAGGGTGATTTGAAAAACGTTGCATCAGAGATCAGCAACCTGGCCGATGCCATCCAAGATGCTCTTGAAGAAGACGAAACAGAAGAAGAGTAAATTTAACAGAACCCGCTCCGGCGGGTTTTTTATTGGGGGTGAGGATGGCTGGTTTAAAAGAGCTGTCGGCTCAACTCCAGAGCGTGCGTAAGCAAATCCCGTTTGCTACAGCGCAGGCACTGACAAGCGTCGCCAGAAAGATAGAGGCAGCGGAAAAAACCGCGTTTAAACGGCATCTGGAGAACCCTACGCCGTTTACGGTCAACTCGGTAAAATCGTTCGGCGCCCGGAAAAGCAACCTGAAGGCCAAGGTGTTCGTGATGGACACAGCCGCGAGCTATCTGGAGCCGTTCGAATTCGGCGGCCAGCATAAGCTGAACAGCCAGGCGCTGCTGAACCCCAAGAACATCAAACTGAACAAATACGGCAACCTGACGCGCAACAAGATGGCGCAGTTGAAGGCTAAGGATGACGTGTTCATTGGTGAAATCGACGGCACCAACGGCGTCTGGCAGCGGCGTAAAGCCAAGAAAGGGAAGAAGGGCAAAAAACGGCGCAAACGCTCTGCAAATGGTACACGTCAGCCACGCATGAAGATGCCGGCGCCGAAGTTGCTGATCCAGTTCGGTGATGCTCTGCCAGTGAAACCGACGCTTGGCTATTTCGACCGTGCGCAGGCTATGGCCAATGCCTTGATGCCGACAGAGCTGAGCAGGGCTATGACGGAGGCGATGCGAACAGCAAAATGATCGGCGATCACCCTCGGTGGGCGGCTCCAGAAAAAAATGGGTCCTTCCTGGCACTTTTTTATCTCACGGGCATTGCGCGCCGCGTTCTGCGTCTAGCTATCAACTTTTGAAATTTGGGTAACAGGTAACACCTGAGGTAACAGATGAACCAGTCAGATTTTGCCAAACTTCACGGCGTCAGCCGAAAGACGGTAACGACCTGGAAGGCCCGCGGCTGGCTGGTTTTGGCCGGAGACGATATTGACGTTGAAGCGTCGAATGCGAACATCGAGCGCTTCCGAAAAACTGTTACCCGACCAGAGAAAAAACCGGCAGGTAACAAGCAGGGTAACAAAACAGGTAACAGATCCTCGGGTAACAAGTCCGGTAACAAAAACGATAAGGTTCTGGCCGAGTCTCCGACGAAAACCGTTGAGCGGATGATCGCCGAGCATGGCGTGACGATGTCGCTTGATGAAGCGCGCCAGATGAAAGAAAACTTCCTCGCGTTGCTTACCCAGCTCGAGTACGACATTAAATCCGGGCAGGTGCTGCCGTACAAAGACATGATCGAGGCCGTAGGTAATGAATACGCCCGCATGCGCACCCGTCTCATTGCGATTGCTCCTGAACATGGCCCCCGTTTACGGGTGCTGGCTTCTACCACCAACGACGCGGAGTTTGTCCAGGCACTGCAGGAGGTGGTTTACGAGGCGATGGAGGAATTGAGCCTTGATGCAGATAACAACCGAGGAGAGAACTAACGCTGCAGCCTGGCAGAATTTCACCGGGGAGCTGCGCCAGCGTCGCTCTGATGTTCGCCCGCCCGAACCGCTGTCACTGAGCGAATGGGCTAATAAATACGCGGTACTTTCGAAAGAAACCAGTGCGCAAACGGGCCGATTCCGGTCTTTCGCGTACCAGGATGGCATGATGGATGCCATTACTGATCCGGCGGTGACGCAGGTGTCGGTGATGAAGTCGGCGCGCGTTGGCTACACCAAAATCCTTGACCACGTTGTCGGCTATTACCTGGCGCATGACCCGTCGCCGATCCTCATTGTTCAACCGCGTGTTGAAGATGCCGAAGATTACAGTAAAACCGAGATCGCGCCGATGTTGCGTGATACCCCGGTGCTGGCGGAAATCTGTGGTGATCCCAAGGCCAAGGACAGTAATCAGACCATCCTCAAAAAGACCTTTGCCAACGGCGCCAATTTGACGCTGGTGGGGGCAAACAGCCCCGGCGGTTTCCGCCGTATTACCTGCCGAATCATCTTGTTTGACGAAGTTGACGGTTATCCGTCCGGCGGCGCCGGGGTGGAAGGTGATCAGATTGCACTCGGCATTAAGCGTTCCGAAACATTCTGGAACCGCAAAATTGCCCTGGGTTCGACGCCAACGGTGAAAGGCACTAGCCGGATTGAAAAGGCGTATGAGGAAAGCGATCAGCGCCGCTATTACGTCCCGTGCCCGCACTGCGGTGAATTTCAGGTACTGGAGTGGGGTGGCCCTGAGACGCCATACGGCATCAAGTGGGACAAGGATGAAAATGGAGAAGGCATCCCAGAATCGGCATATTACGTCTGCCGGCATAATGGTTGCGTGATCCACCATAACGAAAAGTCGGGCATGGTGAAGCGCGGCGAATGGCGCGCAACCAAACCATTTAAAGGGCATGCGGGTTTTCACATTTGGGCGGGTTACAGCCTGTTCCCGAACGCGGCCTGGAAATATCTGGTGGCTGAGTGGCTACGGGTGAAAAACGATCCGCTCATGCGTCAGACCTTTATCAACCTGGTGCTTGGCGAGCCGTATGAAGACCGCGGCGAAAAAGCGCTGAGCGAGAAACGCTTGCTGGAGCGCTGTGAAGTCTATGCAGCAGAAGTGCCTGACGGCGTGGCGGTATTAACGGCCGGCATCGATACCCAGGATGGTCGCTTTGAAATTGAGGTGACGGGTTGGGGACGTAATGAGGAGAGCTGGTCGATTGCCTTCGACGTGATTGAGGGCGATCTGGAAACCAACGAACCGTGGCAACGCCTCGATGCGTATCTCAAGCAGGTCTGGCGCCGGGCTGACGGGCGTGGATTCACGATCATGGCGGCCTGCATGGACTCCGGTGGCCACCATACCCAGAAAGTTTACGAGTTTGCCAAAGAGCGCCTTGGCCGCCGAATTTGGGCGATCAAGGGCGAATCGGCGCGCGGTGGTAAACGTTCGCCGGTTTGGCCGACGAAAAAGCCAACGTCCAAGTCGAAGGCCAGTTTCAAACCAATCATCATTGGGGTGAATGCGGCCAAGGATACCATCCGCGGGCGACTGCATATCGATCCGCCTGCACCGGGTGAGCCTGCAGCTAGTTACATGCATTTTCCAGCAGACCGTGACCTGAACTATTTCAGCCAGTTGCTGGCAGAACGTTCGGTGTTGAAGGTGTCCGGCGGCCAGCGTTACCGAGTTTGGGAGCAGCTCCCAGGCAGGGCAAACGAAGCGCTGGACTGCAGGGTGTACAGCTATGCAGCCCTGTGCGGCCTGTTTTATCTCGGTTTAAAGCTGAATCTGCTGGCGGACAACATCGCGATCAATCCCGATCGCCTGTTGCCGGCGCCGCAGCAGCCGGAGGAAAAACAAAACCTTCGACTGCCTGGCGTCATCATTGAAGAGCCGGAAAAACCGAAGCGCAAGCGCCTGTCACAACTTTTGCCATCATAAGGATCCCTATGTTTAACCGTAACACCAGCCTGCTGGCCGGTGCGATGACGCCTGCGCAATTGCAGGACGCATTGGCAAAGGCGCAACAGGCCTATATTGACCTCGCAGCCGGCGCGCGCGGTGTGTCGTTCTCGTACACGCAAGGTGATGGCACGCGTTCTGTTTCTTATCAACAAGCCTCAATGGCGGACCTGATGGCACTGATCCAGTTGCTGCAGGCGCAGTTGGGTATTGTTCCCCGCCCACGTCGGCCAATGAGGTTTAGATTCTGATGAATGACATCAAAATTTTAGGCCCGAATGGGCAGCCGCTACCGCCGATGCGGTCAAAGGCATCCATGCTGGTGGGCGGCAGCCGTGTGCCTTACGATGCGGCGGATTCGTTTAGCGACCAGTTGGCAAACTGGCAGCCTGCGTTATGGTCACCCGACAATGAGATCAATATCTACCGTGATCGCATTGTTTCCCGTGTGCGAGATCTTGCACGCAATGATGGTTGGGCCAGCGGCAGCATTACCCGCGTGCTGGATAACGCCGTCGGCGCCAACTTTCGTCCCATCCTCAAGCCTGACTATCGCATGTTGGCATTGATGACCGGCAATACAGCCTTCGACGCCACCTGGGCAGATGAATATGGCAAGGTGGTTGAGGCTCATTGGCGGTCATGGGCTAATGATCCGGGACGTTATTGCGATGTTGAGCGCAAACAAACGGTGTCTCAAATGCTGCGCCTGGGTTTTCGGCACAAGCTGCTTGATGGTGATGCGTTGGCGGTGCTGCAATACCGGCCAGACAGACTGGGGCGTGGGCGCGGCCGCTATGCCACAACGGTGCAAATCGTCGATCCGGACCGGTTGAGTAACCCGCAGCAAAACTTCGATATGCCGAATGTTCGCGGTGGTGTTGAAATTGACGGTGATGGCGCGCCAATCGCGTATCACATCCGCGAAGCACATATCGGCGATTGGTGGAGTGGTGCCAAGACGATGACGTGGCGGCGCATCCCGCGGGAAACAAGCTGGGGCCGTCCGCATGTGGTCCATGATTATGACCATGAGCGGGGCGCACAACACCGGGGAAATGGGATTTTAACGCCGGTTGTTCAGCGCCTGAAAATGCTCATCAAGTATGACCAGTCGGAGCTTGAAGCAGCGATCCTGAACGCCGTATTTGGAGCCTACATTACCTCTCCCTATGATCCGCAGATGGTTGAGGCGGCGATGGGGGAAACCTTTGACGATACTCAGATCGGTGCCTATCAAGAAGGACGCGTTGATTTTCACAATGATCGCCGCATATCGCTGCAAAATGGCGCAAGAATGCCGATATTGTACCCCGGTGAGGATGTAAAGGCAGTTAATGCTGCCCGTCCTCACAGCAATTTTGAGGTGTTTGAAAGTGCAGCGCTGCGCAATATCGCCGCGGCAACGGGCCTGTCAACACAGCAAGTAACGCAGGACTGGTCTGATGTTAACTACAGTTCGGCACGCTCTGCGATGCTTGAGGCCTGGAAGACACTGACCCGCCGACGCGATGATTTTTCTGTGGGGTTCGCCCAGCCGATCCTGTCCGCTTTTATTGAAGAAATCCACGATACGGAAGACTTACCGCTGCCCAGTGGTGCACCGCACTTTCTGGACGCCAGGGCGGCGTATTGCCGTGCTCGCTGGATGGGGCCTGGTCGTGGCTGGGTGGACCCGGTGGCGGAGAAGAAAGGCGCCATTCTGGGTATGGATGCCGGGCTTTCAACGCTGGAAATGGAATCGGCGGAAAACGCCGGCGAGGACTGGGAAGAAATGCTGGATCAGCGTGCGCGCGAGATTGCCGCCTTCAAAGAGCGGGGGCTACCGGTTCCGAGCTGGGCTCAGGCTGAAATCCTGGCACCTGAAACAATTAAAGATCCGGAGGCAGAGTGAATTTACCGCACCTGGCGCAGCGACTGTTTAACACACCGCTGGCGCTGCACCCGCAAAAGGCCGAAGTGGTCATGGCCGCGATGATGGACCGGTTCGGGATAACCCGCATCAACACGCTGGCATCTGACTGGCTGGGGGATGATGAAAGTTTTACCCGAAAAGCACGTAAACAGGACGCCGGCTATGACGTGGTTGGCGGTATCGCGGTGATCCCCGTGCAGGGGACATTGGTTCAGAAGTTGGGCAGTCTGCGACCCTACAGCGGTATGACGGGCTACGACGGGATCAGACAGTCGTTCCTGACCGCGATCAGTGACCCCGAAGTGAGCGGCATCTGCCTCGATATCGATTCTCCCGGCGGTGAGGTAGCCGGCTGTTTCGATCTGGTAGATGAAATTTATCACGCCCGCGGTTCAAAACCGATCCACGCCATCCTTACCGAAAATGCGTATTCCGCCGCGTATGCCATCGCCAGCGCGGCAGATTGCATTCATGTACCGCGCACCGGTGGTGTCGGTTCGGTCGGGGTGATCGTCATTCATTGTGACTGGTCACAGCGAATTAAAGAAGATGGCCTGGCGGTCACCATCATCACCTACGGTGACCGTAAAGCCGAGAGCAACCCCTACGTCAAATTGAGCGATCAGGCCCGTGCCGCGATTCAGGATGATGTAGATGCGATGGGTAGGCTTTTTGTCAGTACGGTAGCCCGTAACCGGGGGATCACTGAAAAAACTATCCGTAACACCCAGGCTGCCTGTTTCCTGGCGGCTGATGGCGTCAAGTTGGGGCTTGCCGATGCGGTGATGACCCCTGATGCCGCATTCCGAAAATTAATCAATGAAGCAGGAGCTTAACGTATGTCTTATTTAAAGTTTGCCCATCTTCTCGGCCTCAAGAAAAAAGCGTCTGAGGGAGAGGAAGACGAAAAAGAAAAATCTCGGCGAGCGGAAGAAGAGGAACGCAATTCTGAAGAAAATGAAGAGCGTGACCCTGATGCTGAAGAGAATGAAGAGCGTGACCCTGATGCCGAGGAGGATGGCGACGAAAAGGAAAAAGGGAAAAAGGCGAAATCCCGTCGTGCTGAAGAAGACGACGAAGACGCGGAAGAGGATGAAAACCGCGATGTGAAAAAAGGTCGCCGGGCAGAGCGGAAACGTTGCGCCGCCATTTTTGGCAGTAAGCATGCCGCCGGCCGCCCGGACATGGCCGCTCACCTGGCTTTCAATACCCGGATGAGTGCGCGTGAAGCCATCGACACGCTGGCGACGATGGGCGCCGTAGCCCCGCAGCCACAAGGTAGAAAGTCGCTGGATGCCCGGATGCGTGAATCTGAGCAGGCACGATTGGGGCCCGACGGCGATAAGCCTGCAACGGGTAAAAATGCGCTGGTAAGCAAAATGACCAGCCTCTATGACACTGCACGAGGTAACAAGTAATGGACCAGTTTGGACAAAATCAATTCGCGCCGGGCATGAAAAGTTCGCTGTTCGTACCTGATCAGCTGGTTTCCGGCCCGTTACAACTGGTCACTGACTCTGTCACGATCGGTGTTTCAGGGGCGCTTAAACGTGGGACGGTACTCGGCATGGTCACCGCGACCGGCGCGTATATCCCGAGCAAAAAAGACGCCACCGACGGCAGTGAAAAGCCGTCGGCCATTTTGGTCGATAACGTGGACACGACCACTACAGCACAAACTGGCGGTGTGTATCTGATGGGCGAGTTTAACCAGCATCGCCTGATCTTCGATGCGACCTGGACCATTGCTGAACTGAAAGTGCAATTCCGCCCGTTAGCCATCTTCCTGCGAGATAGCATCCAGTCGCCGGTATCCTGATCTAACCCCTTTGAAACGTAACTGATGCCTGTTCTTTGGCAGGGTTGCACTCGTCCCGAATTCTGGCCGGCTACGGTGCCGGCATCATAAAGAGACTGAATATGGAAAACATTTTTGATACCAGCGTGTTGGTCCAGGTCGTCCCTAACCTGAAAACCAGCCAAAACTGGCTTCTGGATCGCTTCTTCCCGAACGTGGTAGAGGCCCAGACTGAAGAGGTAGCCATCGATGTGGACGTGGGTCTGCGTCGTATGGCGCCATTTGTATCGCCGCTGGTGGAGGGCAAACTGGTCGAGAGCCGTAAATACCAGACCAATACCTTTAAACCAGCATACATCAAAGATAAACGTGCGCCGGACCTGCGCAAACCGATCCGTCGGCAGATTGGCGAGCGCATCGGCGGTGAGTTCACTGCAGCAGAGCGCGAAATGCTGAACCTGCAGTTCGAAATGGCTGACCAGATCGATATGATTAATCGCCGTCTTGAATGGATGGCCAGCAGCGCAATGGTATCTGGCAAAGTGACCGTGACCGGTGATGGGTATGAGACCAAGGTGGTCGATTTTGGCCGTTCGCCTGACCTGACCATTACCCTCAGTGGCAGCGATAAATGGCCGCTGACGGTGGCCGCTGGTGCCACTAACACTCAGCCGTCGGATGATATTGAAGAATGGCAGACGCTGATCCTCAAAAATTCCGGAGCAGTACCGACGGATCTGGTGTTCACCAATAAATCGTGGAAAGCGTTTCGACTCGATACCACGATCAAGGATAACGCCATCACCTTCCCGGCGCTGAGCCCGTTCGGCAACCAGATTAATGCCGGCGCGCAGGTACAGAGAGGGGCCGTTTATAAAGGTCGCTGGGGTAACTTTGACCTGTGGCTGTATAACGACTGGTACATTGACCCGTCGGATAACATCGAAAAACCGATGATCCCTGATGGTGCTGTCATCATGTCTGGCGCTGACCTGATGGGGACTCGGGCGTTCGGCATGATCATCGATCCAGAGTTTAACTATGGTCCGCTGGCTTATGCGCCTAAATCCTGGGTTGAAAAGGATCCTGCTCAGCGCATTCTGTTAACCCAGTCCTCCCCGCTTGTCATTCCAAGCCGGGTAAATGCTGCACTCTGCGCGACGGTGGTGTGATATGGCATCGAAAAAACAGCAAGGTAACGAACTGGGCGGCTTGCCGCCCGAGTTAATGGTGGGTGAACAAGAAAACGGCGAAGAGTTGAAAGTTGACGGCCAAGAGCCCGACAATTCTGCCGACACCGACACCGACACCGACACCGACACCGACACCGACACCGACACCGACACCGACACCGACACCGACACCGACACCGACACCGACACCGACACCGACACCGACACCGACACCGACAATGATGATGATCGGGACGGTGAACAGTTGCCGGCCGGCATGGTTTCAGTGGTTGTCACCAAAGGTAATACGGTGCGGCACGATGGCTGTGACTATCCAGAAAACCGGGCGTTCATGTTGCCGGTAGCGGATGCGCAGCGCCTGATTTGTCTGGGCGTGGTTGCTGATGTTGAGCAGCTCCGCAAGTTAGCGTTGCTTCGCAGCGCGCCGGCCGTATCTGTGCAATCGGGGGAGTAATGGGAATCAACTGGGATCAGCATTTGCTTGCGCCATTGCACGGCGTTTTTGGTGACCCGGTTGAGTATCGCCCTGGCGGCGGCGCGGAGCCTTACACCATTAGCGGCATATTCGATCGGGCCTATACGCAAGAGGTTGAGCCGCTGGACGATGGAAGCACTATTAACACCACCAAGCCTGTGCTGGGTGTGCGTGATAGTCAGTTCCGGGCGCCGCCTAAACAGGGGGACAGGGTATTGGTTGGCATCGTTGGTGGGGTGCCGGTCAATACGCTCTTTGCCGTTGCGGATGTTCAACCTGATAGCCACGGGGGGACGAAGCTTATTCTCAACAAGGTGAAATCATGAACCCGAGAGGAGTCCGGTTGCTGGTCATTGAGGCGTTGAAGAATAAGACCGATGCCGCCGATCGGGTTTATTCACCTCGGGACTGGCCCACCACTGCGGATATGTATCCTGTTCTCCTGGTGCAGACACCGATCGACGTGAAGAATTCGCTGGGGCGCAATGTGCCCCAGTTCAACACGGTGACCACGGTCCGTATCACAGGGCGTCTGCAGGAACTGGACGATGCGGCGGAGGACAATGGAGCAGAAAAAGCTGAAGAAGCGTTAGAGCAACTACGCGAGCAGGTAGAACGCGCGGTCATCAATAGCTATGAACTGACGCGAAAAATTCAGCAGTTTCTGCAGGTGCGTTCGACCATTGGTGTGGACGCTGACGGCGAAGGGCATACCGCCCAGTTACTGATGGAACTGGATATCGAATACTATCAGGGCCCCGAAGAGTTTTATGAAATTGACGCGTCTCCGCTTGTGGGAATTGACGTCACGATCTCCATGCCTGATGGCACCCCTGAACCACTCGTAAAAATCGATCTGGAGTAACCCTATGTTTGTGAAACCCGTACCGGGGCGCATTGTGCGCGATCCGGTCAAGGGCACCTTTTTGCCGGAATCCGGCGAACAGGTTCCCGATAATATTTTTTGGGGGCGCCGCCTGAAGGATGGCGATGTACAAAAATTCGACCCTAACGCATCAGCTAAGCCGGTGGCGGGGAAGAAAAGCCAGGAGAGTGATCAATGACTGTTCCATTTACTCGCATCCCTTCAAACCAGCGCGCGCCGTTTTTCTACGCCGAGTTTGATAACTCGATGGCGAATACTGCGACCGCGGTGCAGCGCACACTGCTGATCGGGCAGATGCTGTCAACGGCGACGGCAACGCCAGACATTCCGCAGAAAGTTTCTTCTGAATCGGCGGTAGCAGGCATCTGCGGCAATGGCTCCATGTTGCACAACATGATGGCAGCGTATCTGGCCAACGACATTTCTGCGGAAATCTGGATCCTGCCGTTATCGGATGGCACCACCGTAACCGCAGCGGCAGTCGGTAAATTACAGGTGGTTACAGCGGCGGCTGCGACCGGCGTTTTGTCGCTCTACATTGCCGGTATGCGCGTTCAGCTCACGGTCGTCAGTACCGATGATAATGTTGCCGTGGCCGCGGCGATTGCAGCGGCGATCAACGGTCAAAGCAAGCTGCCGGTTACTGCTGTCGTGGATACAACAGCCACTGATACGGTGAACCTGACGGCTAAAAATAAAGGTGCGCACGGTAACAGCATCGATATTCGCCTCAATTATCAGGGCGCCGCCGGCGGTGAGGAAACCCCGCAGGGCATGGAATTGAAGATCACGGCAATGGCCGGCGGTGCCGGTGCGCCGTCTCTGACTGATCCGCTGGGTAATCTGCAAGATCGTGCGTTTGACTTCATCGTCAACCCCTACACGGATACCACGTCGTTGGATGCCGTGAAAGAGTTCCTGTCAGATGCAACCGGCCGTTGGTCTTACGCACAGCAGCTCTATGGTCATTCATTCGGCGCGCTGGCGGGCACGTATGGTTCCTTGTCCGCCGCCGGCGAAGCACGCAATAACCAGCATGAGACGCTGCTGGGGATCAATGGCTCACCGACGCCCGCTTATCTTTGGGCGGCAGCGTTGACCGGGGCGATTGCGCCGAGCCTGCGGAACGATCCGGGCCGTCCAACGCAGACGTTGACGATCAGTGGTGTACTGGCTCCGCCGCTGGAATCCCGCTTCATGCTGACCGAGCGCAATAATCTGCTGTACAGCGGTATCTCAACGTTTACGGTCGCTGATGATGGTTCTGTGCAGGTTGAAAAGACCATCACCACCTACCAGAAAAACAAGTTCGGCGATGCAGATGACAGCTACCTGAACATTGAGACGCTCTATCTGCTGATGTTCGTGACCCGTTTCCTGCGCACTCAAATCACTTCAAAGTTCGGCCGCATGAAGCTGGCCAACGACGGCACCCGTTTTGCACCAGGCTCCGCGATTGTGACGCCCAACGTGATCCGCGCGGAACTGATCGCCCAGTATCGCACGCTGGAATATAACGGCTATGTGCAGGATGCCGCGGCATTTGCGCAGACGTTGCTGGTGGAGCGTAACAGCAGCAATACCAAGCGGATCGATGTGCTGTGGACGGGTACGTTGATCGACCAACTGGAAATTTTCGCACTACTCAATCAATGGCGACGCGCGCAGACCGCGGCCTAAGGGGGATTTATGGGAGATACAACTAACCGCCTGGCCGGTACTGCATACGTTACCATCGACGGTGTAACGGTCATGGTTGCCGGCCAGTTCAAATACAGCCCCGGTAAAGTGGAGCGCTCCACGTTGACCGGGATGGATACGGTGCACGGTTACAAAGAAAAGCCGCGGGCGCCGTTTATTTCCTACCAGGCGCGTGACAGCGGCGGGACGTCGATCGCTAAAATCAACGATTCCACCAACGTCACGGTGGTCGTTGAGCTGGCAAACGGTAAAACAGTGATCGGCGAAAACATGTGGTCCGTGAATACGCAGGATGTTGATAGCGAAGAAGCGGTGTTTGATGTTCGCTGGGAAGGCGGATCGGTAACGGAGTATTGATATGGCAGTGCTTGATAAAACCAAAACGATCGTACTCAGCAAAGCGCTGGAGATGGCCAACATCCGCTACGAGAGCCTCGAACTGAAAGAGCCCGCACTGGCTGAGGTTGAGCAGTTCTATGAAATGCAGCGCAGCAAGAATGGCATGGCGGCCATGAAGCTGCTGCTGGCGTTAAATTCCGGCATAACTGAAAAAGTGTTGAGTGGCATGGCTTACACCGATTACAGGAAGTGTGAGGACTACTTGATGTCTTTTTTGACCTTCGATCCCTCGGCGGATGGCAGCAATTAGCTGCTGAGGTAACGAAGTATTACGGGTGGGGGCCGCAGGATGCGTGGTCCCTGACCCGTACTCGGTTAGATTTTTGGGCCGATCAGGCCCGTCGGATAGAAAAGCTTAAGGCGGGCAAGTAATGGCCAAGTCATTCGACTTTGAGCTGACGGCTAATGATGAGGCGTCAGCCGCAATTCTGCGGATTGAGGAAATTGTAAAGCACCTCAACCCGCTGTTGGACAGAACGCGCGATGCGTTGGCGTTGGGCGGTCAGGAATCCAGAGATAACCTGGACGATTTGGGCAGCCGTTTTGATGTGTTGGCTAAAAATGCCAGAAGCGGCGTCCAATTTATCGGCGATTTGGTCCCGCCGCTCAAAATGGTCGGCGGATTAACCCTCGGGCTGGGTGGCGCTGCAGCGGTCGTCAACGTTGTTAAAAACAACCTGACCAATTTTGCCAACGCCGGCTACCGGATCGATACCGTTGCAAAAAACGTCAGCATGACGGCGGACGCGTTTCAGGAACTGACTGGCGCCATGATTGAAAACGGCAGCGCGCGTGAGGCTGCGGAAGGTTCGGTCAGTGAGTTGTTTGAAAAGGCGAATGATGCTGTACACGGCCGTAATGATGGCTTTCTCGCCTTGCTGAAACAGCGAGGGATAGGGATCAGCGAAACCAAAGATGGTCTGGCTGATGTAGGCAAGCTGATTAACGATCTCAACCGCGCCATGCAATCACTCCCTGCTGGGCAGCAGGCGCTGTTTGCAAACAAATTGGGCCTTTCCCCCGATCTTCTCAGCTATCTGCGCAACACGACCAGTGAAGTTCAAAGGCTCAAGGATCAAGCCCGCCGGGATGGCCTGATATTTACCGAGAAGGATCTGCAGAATGCCCTGGCGTTCAAGCAGCAGCTGAACCAGATAGGTGCTGCCTACGACGGCATGCTGATGAAAGGGCAGGCCTGGCTGGGCCAGTCGGAAACCTTGGCGGCTTCGGTAGACCAGATCAAGCAGGTCGTCACCAATGGTCTGGACAGTACGGCTATCGGTTCGATCCTGACGTTTAACAGCGGCGGGAAACAGGCCGATATTTTGCGGCAGGCTCAAGGCGACGAGAAATTTAAAGACACGCTTTCATGGAAAGAGAAGCTGGATTTAAAACTGGGCTATGCGTCGGAAGATCTGATCAAGAAACTGAACGGTTATTATAAGCCCGTATGGCGCGCCGACCAGCTGAGAGCCGATACCGAGAAAATTTCAGGTTACCCGGCGCTGGCTGAAAATGGGGCGATGTTGCCGTATGGCCAGCCGGGGAATAATGCACTCGGGCTGCGTAACAATAATCCTGGCAATCTGCGTTCAGCACCGAATACGACTGGCCGAAACGGCGGCTTTGTCACGTTCGAAAATCCCAATGATGGGCTGGCGGCGCTTTCTCGACAGCTGATGCTGTTCGGCGATCGGGGGAATAATACGTTAAACCGAATGATTAGGACTTATGCGCCACCTAATGAAAATATCACCCAGGCCTATATTGATGGTGTGGCAAAACAAACAGGCTTTAACCCCGCGGAACCGCTGGACCTGCATTCACCGGCGGTGCTTGAAAAGCTTATCCCGGCCATCATCAAGCATGAAAACGGCGCCCAGCCATACAGCCGCGATCAAATTTTCAGAGGGATCAGCGATTCGGTCTTTGATCCTCGCTGGTCTGGCTTGCGTGACCAGAATAATCTTTACGGGCAGCGAGCATCTGGTTTGTTCGAACTCTCTGATCAGGGGCAGCCATTACAGCCGCCAACGCCAAAGGATTCGCCAACTCAAGCCTCGCTGTTTGCACCGAATGATCAGCGAGAGGAAACCATCGGCCAGATCTCTGATGCCATGTCTAAGGCGATCGACGAGAACAAATTCCAACTGGAAATTACACTGGTCAATCCCCAGACCGGCGAGCGCCGCAAGGTTCAAACTCAAGGCGGTGGCCGCGTGGCCTTGTCAATGCAATCACTGAGTTAAACCGCTTCGGCGGTTTTTTTGTTTCTGGAGAATTTATGGCTCTGATCACTGATGCGATCTCATCGCTGCTTGGTGGCGGCGACAGCTGGGATTGGTTTGAGCATATTCACCCGGCATCATTTCGCGGCGTTCCTTTTGCGGTAGTCAGTGCCGAAGGCGTATTTGGCCGGCGCCAGGCCGTGCATGAATACCCTTATCGCAACACCGCCTGGGTGGAAGACCTGGGGCGTGGTACGCGCAAATTAACGATCAGGGGTTTCATCGTCCATAACAGCCTGGCGTATGACGCACCTGACGTGATAACGCAGCGTGATTCGCTGGTGGCTGCGTGCGAGACGGAAGGGCCGGGTACGTTGATACATCCGACGCTTGGGGAGCTTACCGTAAGTGTGCCGGATGGCGGTTTGCGGGTACTTGAGAGCGTGGATAACGGCCGTTCCTTCGAGTTTACCCTGACGGTCATTGAGTCCGGTTTAAAGGTGTTTGCGATCACCGGCAGCACTCAGGCGGCATCACTGGTTCAGGCAAACTGGTTACGAACCGGCCTGATGGCGGCCACAAAATTTATTGCCACGGTTAAAGGTGAGATCCGCAGTGTAACTCAGACCATCAAGACGTTGCGCAATACCGCTGCGTTTTGGGGAAACATGGTGAAAAGCACCGCAAATGAGGTCACTAATCTCAGTAATGTCCTGAAATCGACCTTCGGTAGCGCCCGGTATGGGCGATACAACAAAGGCACCGTAGGGGGAGGAGTTTCGGGATCAACCGGTGCAGTAAATCGAACGGCAGATACCGACAATTACGCCGGATTGGTTAACCAAAAAATGGCGCAAGCGGTAACAGGACGCGCCGAATTGTTGGCGCTCACGGCCACATTTGAGGGGGTAGCCTCCGTCGATGCCTTCCCCGTTGATGCCAGGGCAATTATTGATGCGGTCATTTCGTTCAGTGGCAGTGTAGAAGAAAAAATCCGCATGCTGGAAACGTTGGCCTCGTATCGAAACACCACGTTTTACGCCACCTCGGGTGAAAATTCGGTAGCCAATGGCGCCACTATCCTGCTCTGCGTACTGTCCGCCGGCGCACTGGCAGCGACCGCCGCCAATTATGAGCCATCAAGCTATGACGATGCCATTTTGATGCTTAATCGCGTCTGCGACACGCTGGATGAGGTGCTGCTGATGGCGGCGGATGCCGGGGACGACGACGATTATCTGAACCTGTTGCAAACCCGCGATGCGCTGGTCAACGCCTACAGCCAGAAAGGCGCCGTTCTTAGTTCACTGACCCAGGTTGTTATGCCCACATCGTTACCGGCGTTGGTGCTGGCCAACCGCATGTATCAGGACGGTGCACGGGGTGATGAACTGGTTCAGTCTGTCGGGCCGCGCCATCCGGCATTCATGCCCACCAAATTTAAAGCGCTGAGAAAATGAAAGATGAACTGATTTTGACGGCCGGCGGTAAGCGTATTTCCGGCTGGGATTCTGTTCGCGTTACGCGAGGCATTGAGCGCTTGCCATCGGATTTCGACTTGTCGTTGATGGACTACTACCCCGGTAACGAAGAAAAGCAGCTGGTGCTGCCTGGAGACAGCTGCACGGTGCATCTGGGGGATGATCTGGTCATGACCGGCTATGTCGATCGCTGGAATCCGGTGATTGGCAAAGAGCGCCATGAAGTTCGCGCTACGGGAAGGAGTAAATGCCAGGACCTGGTGGATTGTTCAGCTGAATGGCCTAACAACGTGATCAGCCAGGCTAATGCCCTGCAGATAGCGCAAAAGCTGGCGGCACCATACGGCATCACCGTCAGTAGCGACGTGAATAATATGACGACGGTTCCCCAATTTACCCTGAACTGGGGGGAGTCTTCGCAAGAAGTGATCGACCGGATCACCCGTTGGGCCGCACTACTGTATTACGACAAGCCCGATGGAAGTCTTTTCCTTACCCGCGTCGGAACCGCCAAGGCGGCCAGCGGCGTGGCGCAAGGGGAAAATATTGAGACGGCATCTTTTATGTCATCGATGGACGAACGGTTTTCCGATTATGTCGGGGTATCAATGTCGATGACGCCGGCGATGGAGTTGTCCCCGGATAGCGGCTATTCCGCCGTTACCCTGGCGCGCGCTCAGGATCCGGAAGTCGCCAAAATGCGTTACCGTAATCGGATTGTCATCGTTGAGAGCACGATGAACTCTCACGGTCAGGCGCAAAACTGCATCGACTGGGAGATGAACCGGCGATATGGCCGTTCACGACGCCTGCAGGTGGAGATCGATAGCTGGCGAGACAAGGCCGGGAAACTGTGGGAGCCGAATACGCTGATCCCCATCAATATTCCTGTTTTTGGGCTCAATAACGTGCAGTGGCTTCTGGCGGAGGTCACCTTTACCCGTGACGAGCGAGGCACGCGGGCCAATCTCATCATGATGCCGAAAGAAGCATTTGCCGTTCAACCCTATCAATTCTATAGCCAGGTGCAGGAGCTAAATCGATGAATGACGGCATGTTGAGGCAGCTTGGGCGCCGGGTGGCCATGATGATCGGCCTGGGCAAGATCACCGGGTACGGCGATGCCGGCGGAATTCAAAAACTACAGTATCAGACGCCACTGGAGGTGAGGGGTGACACCCCGCGAATGGCGGAGTTTGGATTTTCTTCCGGTCTCCCGGTGGGTACGGATGTGGTGCTGGCGTATCTGGGGGGTGATCGTTCCAGCGCCGTGATTGTGGCCAGCAACAATCAACAATACCGGCAATCGGGTTTAAAAAGCGGCGAAACGCTGATTTATAACCAGTGGGGAATGTTTGTAAAACTCACAGAAAACGGCATTGAGATAGAAGCGAAAGGGAAGCCGGTAACAGTGACCAATGCGACCACAGTTACCGTCACGGCCACTGAAAAAATCAGACTTGAAACGCCGCGTTTGGAAGTGACCGGCGACGTGATCGACAACTGCGACAGCAATGGCGCCACGCTAAAAGCATTACGCGATACCTATAACGATCACAGCCATAACGTGAAAAATGTCCAGAGCGGCAACGATGAGAAGACCAGCGAGAAACCGGGGGAGATCGTCGAATGAGTGATATCAGCTCTTACTGGGATATTGAACGGCTAGTAGCTGAGTGGCGTGAGGGAAACGGCGATCTGATCAATGGCGATGACCTGCAGACCGCGATGATTATCAGTCTGTTCACCGACCGTGTCGCCCGTGATGACGATGATATAGACGGAGACGACCGACGCGGTTGGTGGGGGGATATGGGGGAGGATCATAACATCGGCTCCCGCCTTTGGTTGTTGCGCCGTCAGAAATTGACCCAGGCAGTTGCTCAAAAAGCGGAAGATTATGCCCGCGAGGCATTGCAGTGGCTGATCTCTGATGGTGTGGTGTCGTCGTTCACAATAGCAACCCAGATCGTTTATCCACGCCGGCTAAATATGGTCATTCGTTATCTGCGTCCGGGTAACGGTGATCGCACGGACATGCGATTTTTTTGGGTTTGGGAGCAATAAACTATGCCTTTCAATCGACCGACACTCACCGAATTGCGTGAGAAGAGTCGCACACAGCTTCAGGCTGAACTGAGAAAGACCGGTGCGCTGTTGCGCTATTCCAACATGCGTGTTTTGGCAGATGCCGACGCCGGCCTGGCCCATTTACATTACGGGTACCTGGATTATATCGCGCTGCAGTCCACCCCTTTTAATGCCACTGATGAATGGCTATCGGGATGGGCTGGCCTTAAAAGTGTTTACCAAAACCCGGCCAATCCGGCATCCACACCGTCTTATGAATTTAGCGGAACTGTGGGGACTCCCGTCAACAAAGGCGCTGTGTTGCGCCGTGGTGATGGTTATCTCTACCGGCTTGAAGAGAGCGTAACGATCGGGGCAACCGGGAAAGGTGTTGGCAAGCTTACCGCAATATTGCCCGACATCATTGACGACCCGACTGGGGGCGGTATTGAAGGTAATGCGGATGCCGGGACGACCCTGACACTGGATGTTTCACTACCTGGCATTGATGCCAGCGGCGTAATGCTCGAGCCCGCAACCGGCGGAGCAGATATCGAGACTCAGGAAAGTTTCCGCGCCCGTATGCTGCTGGCCTATCAAAATCCGCCCCAGGGCGGCAGCGATACCGATTACGAGCAGTGGGCGCTGGCGGTGCCTGGCGTTACACGTTGCTGGCCCAAACGGCGCCTGATGGGAGCCGGTACGGTTGGGGTGTACATCATGTGCGACGGTAACGACGAAACCAATCACGGTTTCCCGGTAGGGACTGACGGCATTTCCCAGCTGGATGACTGGGGCGCACAGAAGGCCACCGGAGATCAGGGGCGTGTGGCTGATTACATCTACCCACGCGCCCCTGTCACTGCGCTTGTTTACGTATGTTCGCCAGTGCCCAAGACCGTGGATTTTGAGATCAGCGGTATCACGCACGTTGGCAGCGACATTACTGCGGCCATTGCAGCGGCTATCGACAATGTCTTTTTTGAAGGTGGAACACCGGTCGGCAATGGGAGGATTTTCCTCTCTGACCTGAATAGGGCTATCGGGGACATTGAAGGAACGGCCGGATTTATCCTTGTTTCCCCCTCAGCAAATATCGATTTGGGGGTAGGGCAGCTGCCTGTTCGTGGTGAGGTGAACTACACATGAGCAAGTTTACCGCAGAAGAATATCAATGCGCCCTTCAGTCGCTAATTCCGACCGGGTTAGCGTGGCCACGCGACCCAGGAGGCGTTCAGGCCGCGGTCATTCGCGCGCTGGGCGCTGGTTTTCAGCGTAGTGATAACGATGCGATAGCGTTGCTTGTAGGCGCATTCCCAGAAACCGCCACCATCATGCTGACTGAATGGGAAAAAACGCTCGGCTTGCCGGATGACTGTTCTATCGGAGAGGTTGACACAATAGCGAAACGCCAGGCGGCCGTGGTATCGAAATTTATTAGTACCGGCGGGCAGTCACGCTCCTATTTTATCAGTATCGCCGGCGCGCTCGGTTACAACATCACGATCAAAGAATACCGCCAGGCTCGAGCGGGGTTATCTGTCTGTGGTGACGGGCTTAACGGCGATGACTGGCCATTTGTGTGGCTGGTGGAGGCAGAGGAAACAACCATTTCCTATGCCCGAGCCGGGATGAGTTACTGCGGCGATCCGCTGCGCTCATGGGGCAATAGGCAGCTTGAGTGTCGAATGAATGCGCTCTCGCCTTCACATACGATCGTTAAATTTGGCTATATCAATTTTGGATTTAATGACGAGGGCGTTTATGACGTCACTCCAGAGTTTGCTGATATGTTCGACACGGCTTCGGGATATCTCTAATCAAATTTAATTTAATTTTCAGGAGTAATTATGAGAAAAGTTGGAAGCACTACGGATACGGCAGATGCAAACGGCGAATACACAAATGGTAATGTTGCTCAAGGTATCCCCCCTACAATTATTAATGCTGAAATGCTTAATACATTTCAGAGGGAGCTGGTTAATATTGTCGAAGGGGCTGGAATTTCTTTGGACCCATCGAATGATTCTCAGGTGCTAGAAGCAGTGAGGAAGTTGCTTTCACCTGGCCGATTATTGAATGTGAAAACTTTCACCACTTCTGGAACGTATACGCCAACACCTGGAACTAAATCGATCATTGTTGAGGGGGTTGGTGGTGGTGGTGGCGCGGGAGGGGCTCCGTTTACTAGTTCCGGCTACTATACTGGAACAGGTGGTGGTGGGGCTGGGGGGTATTTCAAAACGCGAATCACCAATATTCCTGCCACAGTACTCGTAACTGTAGGAAAAGGGGGGAGTGGTGGCGCAGGGGGAGAAATCGGAAACAACTCAAATGGAGGTGATGGCGAGCTTACGAGTTTCGGTTCCTATGCACAAGCATCAGGCGGAAAAGGTTCGACAACTACCAACACACCAGAAAACACTGGTTTATCATATCGATTTGGATCTGGCTTTGGCGGTTTTGCTACAAATGGGAACATTATTAATAGTAACGGGAGTGCGGGAACTGCATCATTAATTCTAACAGTAGGTAGCGGCCTTAGCGGTGCTGGGGGGGCTAGTTTCTTTAGTGCTGGTGGGGCACCAACTCCTTTTAATTCGCCCGGTTCTGATGGTAAAGCAGGTGCTGGTGGAGGTGGTGTGGTCAGCATGAGTAATTCTTCAGTGGTTTGCAAAGGAGGGAGCGGAGGTGACGGCCTAGTCATTGTCTATGAATACGCCTAAGCACAAGCATTCAGACCTGTAACTAAGAATGAATATAGACGGTTAATTATCAATAAGGTATCATTAAAGTAGTGAATTATTTTTTAAGAGACTGATGCATTGAGTGCTGCCAAAGTTAACAATATTCATTACTTAAGGGGCGCAGCTTCTTTACTTGTTGTTTGCTATCACTTGAAATTTTACCTAAACAATATTTATGATGTTAAAATGTTGGGTGATATTCTTTTCAAGTTTGGGGCGTTTGGAGTTGATTTGTTTTTCGTCATAAGCGGGTTTGTTATATGCTTAGCGACGGAGAAAAAAGAAAACGCCCGCCCCACAGCATTCATACTACATCGTTTTTTTAGAATATATCCCCTGCTTGTTTTTTGCATGGCCTTTTTTTATTTCTTGTTTAATAAAGGGAGCGAAATCACACCTTTCCTAAGAGGCGTGATACCGTTGAATGCTAATTATAGTGCTGGAGCTCCTTTCTTTGGGTGGAATATTTTAATTCCTGCGTGGACGCTTACCTATGAGTTGGCATTTTATAGTATTTTCTTATTTGCCATGACAATTAGTCACAAGAATAGGATTTTGATCTCTACATTCCTTATTCTTTTTTTCATAATTTCGTTTCAATGGTTGTTTTCTTCAAGCGTAACGCTATCAGCTTATAATAATAATTCATTTCTTGAAGATAGCTGGCTTCACGCACCGGTAACATTTCTGGCATCCCCTCTTTTTATTGATTTTATTTATGGGATGGTGATATATTTATTGTTTAAATACATAAAAGAAAATCACATAACACTCCACTCTTGGTTGTCTGTTTTTCTTGTTTTTGTTTTATGCTCATCTTTTATACTCGCGATATTATACATAAATGCAGGTCATGGTCCTTTGCGTTGGGGGGTACTAGGTGCATTGATTGTAATTTCTCTGGTAATATTGGAAACTCAAAGGAGACCGAGTGATATTAAACCTCTTGCCTTGCTTGGTGATATCTCTTACTCGCTGTATTTATCTCATGAGATAGTCATTAAAATAATCACGAAGAATGTTGTTGAACATGGGTATGTTGAAAAGCTAACGGGGGTTAGTTCTTTTGTTATGATGATATTGATTTGTATCATTGTGGCTATTTGCTTAAATAAATTTATAGAAAGACCTTTTATAAGGTTGGGTAGAAGAATCTTGCTTAAGTAGTGATATTCATTTGTGAAAGGGCCATATGTGGCCCTTTTTTATTTTGTTTGTATTTTTAATTATTAAATACCTCCGTTGTTTTAATTGTAAAATTATCCCTTTAATTATCCGTAAAAATTCGTAGGCAACCTATGAGCCAAAGATATAACACCGGTAATCCGCGCCCTTCAAATAGCATGAAGGACTTAAACGATAATGCGCTTGCGTATGATGACTTCTTGAATAGTGATGATGATGAGGCATTGGATCGATTTCAAAGACCTTTTCCTACGGTTCGAAAGCAAGTAGCTGAACGGATCGATGAGATCACTGGCGCGCAAAAAAGTATTGAGCAATATACAGATGAGGCTAAGCAAGCTGCTGACAATGCTCAGAACATCGCAGATGCCAACACCTACTACACCACACCAGAAGATCCAGACGGAACGATTGCAGGGATTGCTGGGACTCCACCTGGAAAATCTTTCCGGGTTGGGCTTGGTGAAGGGAATGGATTTAAATATTACATTAACAATAATGGTTCACCACTTTTAATTTCAGAAACACCGGGCGTAAATTCTCTAGGGAAACTATCGGATGAATTATTTGGAGCAATACAAAACTATCCTGATAGTGCGTTATCTATTCCGAACATTGGTTCTGTAGTTGAATTTGATGCAGGCGTTGTAGCGCCGTTCATGAGCAAGTCAGGCAGGGTGGGTAGTGTAGATGAATTTGGCGAATGGCAAGATGCCGCGTTTGATAATTCTCTTGTAGCCAAGTTTTCTTATAAAGCTCAGGATTTGGTTTTATCAGATGGTTCGATCTGTCGTGAGGTAATACTTGATGCTGATAAGCGCATAATTGAGGCATGGACATATGATGGCGGATACTACCTGGCATCTGAATCTGGGCTCAAAAGGGTGTCAGGTGGTGAACCAGAAAATAAAGAATCAGCGATTGTCTATGCATCGGCCGTAGCCACAATTGCCGGTGGGGTTGGTACAAGGGTCTCGGTAAACCTTGATGATAGTGTATGCTTCATCTTCGTAACGTGGGGGCAATCACTCGCACAGGGTTATAACGGTGATGCGTCTGATACGCTGACGGCTGTAACTCCACTTTATCCAGATAACTGCTTGATGTTTGCAGGAACCAGACCAAACAGGGGCGTTACTGAGATCACATCGCTGACACCCTTGAAAGAAGCTATCAGCGCGGGAGGGTTGAAGGAAACAGCGGCCAGCAGTCTGGCGTCTCACACGTTCCAGATGGTTCAAACAATCACTGGTCATTCCATCAGAACGTTGTCATTCGTGGCGGCAGAGGGCGGTAAAGCATTCCAAGATCTGACGAAAGGGACGCCGGCATGGCAGGCCATGATTCAGGGGGTTGTTGACGCCAAAAACATCTGTATTAAAAACGGGTGGAAGCCTGTGGTCGCGTGCCTTGATGTGATGGCTGGCGAGACTGATTCAAATAACATTAATGCGATGACCACGGAGCGCTACAAGCGTCAGCTGCAACAGCTGGATGCTGACTTTAACTCAGAAGTTAAACGCATTACTAAGCAAAACATTAACGTCCGTATTATCGTTTGCCAGAGCGCATTTACACCAGATTCGCGCGGTTTGTGGGATCAGCCAGTACGACAGGCTCAATATGATCTAGACGGTGTTGGTAATATTCGTCTGGCAGGGCCTGTTTATCAATTCCCATATGCTGATGTGATTCATATCAACAGCCTGGGACAGAACCGGCGGGGGCAAATGGTTTCGCGCGCGTTGATGTGGGATTTCTTTGGAACTGGATGGAGGACGATAAAGCTTGTCAATTATATCTGGAGGACGCCGACACTATTAAGTCTGGTTTTTGATGTGCCGACTCCGCCGTTAGTTATCGATTCCACTGGAGAGACAATTACAGTCTCCGGTCTTGGCAATGGCATGGGGTTTGTATTAGATGACAGAAGTTCGACACCTATCGTTATTTCAAGTGTCACCCTGGCAAGTAACTCTGTGATTGATATTGCTCTATCTTCCGCTCCTCTTAATCCATCGGCTGTTCGCGTTGGCTATGGGATCAAAAGAAACGACGGGAATACAACTCAGGATGGCCCTGTCGTTGGCGCGCGTGGCTGCATTAGAGACAGCACAAACCATGTATCCCTTTATGACTCTGCAACTAATCACAACTGGATGCCGGCGTTTATCAAAGAAATTCCATTTTAAAGGGGAACCCAATGATCGTATCAATCAAATCAAGAACGAAAATCGTTAATCCAAGCCTGCCGGTTTTGAACCTGTCTCCTGAAGAAGAGTTTATTTTACGTAAAAGGCCGTCCGCGTGGATCTCTACTGCTAATGGTCTGCTGTCAGATGATGGAACAAACGTTAAGCTTATTCTGGATCGAGGTGGGAACCCGAATTGGGCGCCGCTGTTGTCAAATATGCCGCGTAAAGCTGCGTCGAATGGTAAGCCAATCCTGAATTTTGGTGCGCCTGGGCCAACAAACAACGGTGCAGTCATTTCGCAAAATGCCTATGAGGCGTTGCCAGCCAATGGTGTGATGACCGTCGCGGCACTATACCGAATGCCATCAGGCAATACTGGCGGTAACCTGTTCGGGAACAATGCAGCAGATCCTAACCGTCTGCGCGTCCGTTTCGGTGAGGATAGTTATGGCGGTAACGCGCTTTGGATTAACCACGGCGCCACGTCACCAATCACTGATGCAAACTATCCAATCAACACCACGCTATCATTTCGCGATAACGTGTGGCATACGGCATTAATCGAAATTAACCCAGGGATGCACAGATGGGAGCATGACGGCACATTGCTGCAGCAAAAGTCAGTTGGTGCCATTCCCTTCGCCACAACCGATAGTCGGCGGCTTGTCGTTGGTAGTGCGGGAAACCCGATTTCAATCGGCTATATCGGCGACCTGGCCGAGCTGTTGGTTATTCCCACTACAGTGGATAGCGTCACCAAGACTGTAATTTACTCGTGGCTCAATGCGCGCAAAGCAAGTTTGACGGCATGAGCCGATGCCGGGAGGGAACCCGGCTATTTGTACAGCGTGGCAAAGTCGAATGCGAGCGCCGCATCAACGGCTTTGCCCTCTGTTTCGAATGGCGTTTCTGAGACGAGTGGCCAGCGCCCTTTATGCCAAACATAAAGCCAGTGCTGGCCTTCCTCGTCTTCGCGAATTGCGAACATCGGAGGGCTGTTCTGCTGAGGTTCTGGGTATCTGTCGTTTTCGTTGAGAATGAAGATCTGCCGGCCGGCGAGGGTGATGCTGCCCATTTTTTGCCTCTCGGATGGGGGATTTTAGGGTAATAGTAGCTCAGGTTTTGTCATGGGTTTTGACATGGTTTTACCATCATTTCACCATGCACAATTTGCAGAAATAAAAAAACCAACCGTAACAGGTTGGTTTTAAAAGGTGTTTTGGTCGGCATGAGAGGATTCGAACCTCCGACCCCCGACACCCCATGATGGGGCACTAAGCATAGTGATTTGGCATATACCTACAGATATCATCATAGAGCCCAATAATATCTTCAATAACTTTGTTTATCTTTAATTCGTCCATTGTCTTTATCGTGGCTCTTGCTTTCCCTTCATCACCTTCAGGTTGAACGTGAGTCAGCGAGGAAACAAGGTCCTTGAATTTTTCATGTAGTGGCTCTGGTAAGTCATTCTGATAACGGATATGAGATATGTTGAAAACATAAGCATTTTCAAGTCGTTCTTTGATGTCACCATGGCCACAGAGTGAATGTACAGCACAATGAAATTTTTCCCAGCCGTACTTATATTTGAAGAAATCGTCAACCATTGAACCAATCCTTTCTTGTTGTATGGATATGGTGTTATCACCGAAAACAGAGCTTATATCAACAGTTATTGTGAAGACTACCTGTGGAAATTTTTCATAATATAAGTAATTAGTAACTCATAACCCACTGAAAATGGACGGCTAAATTTCACCGATTATTATGAGTTTTAACCATAATGTTATGATTTTAATAAAAAACAATCACGATTTAAAATCCCTCGGCTTATGGCTGTGCGGGTTCAAGTCCCGCCCCGGGTACCAGGGAACGAAAATACCGAATAATCAAAGCAATAAGTAGTAATGTCGTAGACCGCCGAGAGGCGGTTTTTTTGTGTCTGAAATTCGCATTACGCCTGCATTTTTTTCCTTTCTTGTCATGCCGCCACCCTGCCTGCAGGGAGCCCCGCAGGGCTCCACACTACAGATCATAAGAAACCGAACGCCGCGGCGAGGATCCAGCCGAAGACGCAGGAGACGCTGACGCCGATCAGGCCCGGTAGAATGAAGCTGTGATTGATCACGAAGCGGCCGATGCGGGTGGTGCCGGAGCGGTCGAACTGAATTGCCGCCAAATCGCTGGGGTAGGTCGGTAAAATATAATAACCGTAGCAGGCCGGCGCCGAAGCGACGATATAGGCCGGGTTGACGCCGATCGCCAGCGCCACCGGCACCAGCGCCGCCAGCGCGGCGGCCTGCGAATTGACGAATTTCGACACCAGCAGCAGGATCAGCGCATAGGCCCAGGGGTACTCTTTCACCAGCACGCCCAGCGTGGCTTCTATCTGCGTCAGGTGCGCGCCGAACATGGTTTCCGCCATCCAGGCGACGCCATACACCGCCACGATGGCAATCATGCCGGAACGGAACACCTCGTTTTTAGAGATAGACGCCGGGTTGGTGCGGGTAATGATGACGATCAGCGCCCCGGCCATCAGCATGCACATCTGGATCACCAGAACCATGGAAAGTGGCTTGCCACCGAAGCTGGGCCGCAGGTCGGAAAAAGCCCCCAGCACCGCCACCAGGGCGATCGTGGCGAGGAAAATCCACATGGCGATCCAGTTGCTGCGTGGCAATACCCGGTCCAGCAGGGTGGCGGCGTCGCCATAGACGTAGCGATGGTTCTCCGGCACCGAGATGAATTTCTGAAACTCGGGATCTTTGTCCAGGTCTTTGCCGCGGAACCAACTGAAGATACCGATCGCCAGAATGCCGCACAGGGTGGAAGGAATGGTGATCGACAGCAGATCGAGGAATTCCAGATGGCGGCCATTGAAGGTGTAGCTGCTGAGCATCGCCACCAGTGAAACGACAGCCACCGAGACCGGGCTGGCGATAATGCCCATCTGCGCGCCGATCGAGCTGGCTGCCATCGGCCGTTCCGGGCGGATGTTATTTTTGATCGCCACGTCATAGATGATCGGCAAGATGGTGTACACCACATGGCCGGTGCCGCACAGGATAGTGAGAATGCAGGTGACGAACGGCGCGATGATCGAGACATATCGCGGGTTGCGCCGCAGCATCCGCTCGGCGATCTGGAGCATGACGTCCAACCCGCCTGAGGCCTGCAGGGTGGCGGAGGCCGCCACCACCGCGATGATCACCAGCATCACGTCTACCGGCGGTTTGCCGGGCTGCAGGTGAAAGCCGAACACCAGGATCATCAAACCGATACCGCCCAGCAACCCCAGCGCAATGCCGCCTTTACGCGCCCCATACAGCAGGCATGCCAATATAACCGCTAATTGCAGAAAGAAATCCATGATAGATACGCCTTAATAATGTTGAACTTAACTGCGTTCAGTTTCCGGCGGCGTTTACAGCAGAAAGTTGTTTTAAATCTAAAGGCATTAATAAATTGTGGTTATTAACCTTAAAGAGTGATGTCGGTCACATTCAAAGAACATAGAGAGCGGGCGGAAAGCGGTATCAGCACGAAAAAGCAAGCCAAGAGGTCAGACCTCTCCTATATGACGGATTTACCACCAGAGGAGAGAGTTATGGATCCGACAAAAATGACGGGGCTGGCGTTATTACAGGCAGCGATGGCCGGCAAAATTCCACCGGCTTCGATCGCTGAAACGGTGCCCATGAAACCGGCCGCGGTTGAAGAGGGATATATCCGCATCGTGGCGCGGGCCGACGAACGCCATCTTAACCCGCTGGGCGGCGTTCATGGCGGCTTCGCCGCCACGGTTTTGGACTCGGTGACCGGTTGCGCGGTGCACAGTACGCTGGGCGCAGGGACGGGTTATGGCACCGTCGATCTGCAGGTGAAAATGTTGCGCCCGGTGCCGAAGGAGATTGATCTGATCGCCGAAGGGCGTCTGGTCTATGCGTCGAAAAACGTCGCTTTCGCGGAAGGCACGCTCAAAACGGCGGAAGGAAAATTGCTGGCTTCGGCAACCGCCACTTGCTTTATCATTCGCTCTACCGAACAGCCGCCACAATAACCTGCCATTTATCAGGCCCCGGTTCTTCCATCCGGGGCCTGATGCATTTCTCTGTCGGCTGCACCGATCGCCGCGATACGGCCGCAGGCGCGATGCGTCATTGTGGTCTAGTATTCTTGGGTAAAAATTTATCGGGGTGAGTATGCAGCCGTATAAAGAGGTTGAGTTTGATCATGAGCTTTGTCTGGCGATCGGCAGAGCCGTATTGGACGTGGTAGCGCAAGGGGAAGAAACCAGCGCGACGTCGGTGATGAGCGCCATTGAGCGGGCGGTGGAACAGGGGCTGAACGACGACGACACCGCCGTTGCCGACGACGCGCTGGATTTGATGGCTCGTCTTATTCACGGCTGCGGATTTATTAATCTATCGGGTGAAGAGGAGACTTCCCATGCATTGGTTGAATTTCAAGCGCTACAAGAGTGACGTCGCCAAACAGGCCGTGCCGCCGCATCTGAATGCCGCTGAATTTGCGCGGCATTATGCCGATAAGCCGCAGGAGAATACGGAAGAGTATCTTTCGCTCAGCGGGGAGATGTGTTGGGATGCGGTGGTGCTGTGCGCCCACCGTTCCGGCGCGCTCAGTAAGGCGAAATACAAGCAACTGTGGCTGACGGTGTTCGATAAGCAGTACAGACATTTTGTCAGCCCTGACGATACCGAGATCCGCACCATGGCGGATATGCTGCGCGCCCCGCAGGGATGTTTTATCGGGATATTCTCCATGCGCGACGCGGCCTCGCCCCGATTGCTGCATGCCATGATCGGCACCGGCGCGGGATTTGCCGCAGGCAATAAAAATCTTTGCATCGGCGTGGGAGGCGCGGTCGGCTGGGAGAATCTCAATCTGGCGCGCGATCTGCGCTGGCAGCCGGAAGGCGGTTTTCTACGCCAGGGCGACAGTGAAGTGCTGCGTATTTTTTATCGGCCTTTCCCCGCCTGAAACGGTCCGGACGCTTTTTAGGGTAAAAAAACCGCCGTTGGGCGGTTTTTTGCGTCTTATTTGAACCCGCCGCTGCGGATGAAGTCGAGACCGGCGGCGGTGATCCGCGTTTGGTGCGGATCGATATCATAGTTGTTCTCGTCGATGTCGCTCATCACGTAGGCCTGTATCAGCCCCTTGGTTTTGAGATAGGCGAAGGGATCCGCGAAGGTGTGCGGGCTGGTGGCGTCCTGCTTCCACAATTCGTAAGTTTTCTCATCCAGCGTGCCGGGATGATTGGCGGCCAGTCGGGTCAGGATCTGATTGTAGAACACATAGTCGGTCATGATGCGGTCCTCTTTATCGCGAGCGACAGTCTCGGAAAATGACGTAACGTCTATCAATCATAGCCGATGTTTGCTCGCCGCCTGCGTTATCGCGAATCCAGGTTATCCACGCTGGCTTTCGAACCAGTGAAACAGACGCGAAATGGTGAGGCTGAGATCGCCGATGTTGAAGAGCGCGCCGAGCCACAGGGTTAGCATAACCAGGATGCCGATGATGACGGGAAGATCCATTTTGCCCATGAGAATGTTTTGCAGAGGTGACGGTGCCACAAGGGTAACACCGTTTTCCGGCAGGATAAAATGTGCCGCCGTTATTTCGATTGTGCCGCTGTGGAATGGCGAAGGCCGGCCATCAGGGTGACCGGCCGGGTTTCAACAGCCTATCTTGCCGCCAAACGATCAGGCATAGTGGCGGGCGATATGCTCGGCGGTGGCGATCGTCGTCACATTAGTGGCGACGGAGGGCACGTCGGGGAAAATGGAGGCGTCGACAACCCGAAGCCCGTGCACGCCGTGCACGCGGCCCTGAAGGTCAACGACCGCCTTCGGGTCGCCGGCATTCCCCATTGGCGCGGAGGAGGTCGGGTGATGATAGGTATCCAACGTCGCCGCCATCGAGGCCAGAATGGCCTCGTCGCTGTCTGCGGCGGGCGCAAGCTCGCTGTGGATAAGCGTAGACAGCGGAGCGGTTTGCCCTATTTTTCGCGCCAGTTTAACCCCCTCCAGCAAGCGAACACGGTCACTCTCTTGCGCCAGGAAGTTAAGGTCAATGTGAGGGGCTGCCATCGGATCGCGGCTTTCCAGCCAGATGCGTCCGGTGGATTGCGGCCGAGTCAGCGCCACCGCCAGGACAAAACCGACGCCGGTGGGGCTTTGGTCATGTGGGAACAGATGCGTCGCGGTAATGTGCAGATCGAGCTCCTCCGGTTCCGCCCGGCTGCTGCGGGTCCACAGCTTGGCGCCGATAACCGGCGATTGGCTGCCGATGACGTCGGGGCGGGCTGCGTAGGCATTGTAATAAAAGGGGTGATCGACCAGGTTTTCACCGACGGGCAAATCGGCGACGACGGGGATCCCCAGACGCTTCGACTGTTGCGCAGGCGCAATGCCGGATCGCATCAAAACGGCGGCGCTGCCGTAGGTTCCGGCGCTCAGGATCACTTCAGCGGCATGGATTTCTTCGCCACTGGCCAGGCGAACGCCGATCGCGCGCTGCCCGTCAAATATCACGCGGTCGACCAGCGTATCGGCACGCAGGATGAGATTGTCTCTGGCGCGCGTTTTCTCATCCAGATAGGCCATGCCGGTGTTAACGCGCACACCGTTGACGATATTCATCGGGTAGGGGCCGACGCCATTCGCTGAAGGGCCGTCAAAATCGTCGATGGCGTCATAGCCGTTGGCGCGCGTGGCGGCGACGAAAGCGCGTTGCATTGGCGTGATGTCATCCAATGTGAGTTGCACGACGGGGAAAGGACCGCTATCGCCATGGATTGCGCGGTCGTGCAGGCCATGACGAGTCTCCAGTTTTTTGAAGGAGGGCAGCAGATCCTGATAGCGCCATCCCGGCAGATCCCAGCGTTTGAAATCTTCCGGGCGGGCGCGGATCGCCACGGCGCCGTTGACGCCTGAACTGCCGCCCAGGACTTTACCGCGGATGGCGCCGATCGCGTGGCTGACATAGCCGGGTTCTGTCCGGTATCCCCATTCGAATTCCGGGTCGCCATTGGCGCCGAGCACGTCGCTGTTCGCGATGAGGCGCGGATAATCGTAGGGCGCGTAACTGTGTCCGGCCTCTATCAGCAGGACCCGGCGCGTTGGGTTTTCGCTGAGGCGAGCCGCCATCACCGCGCCGGCGGAACCGCCGCCGACGATGATCACGTCGAAGGTGGATGGCTCGCTGGCGCGTTGGGCCGGTTGTGTTTGCGCCGCCGACGCGGAACTCGATGCGCAAGCGCTGAGCGTGGCGGCGGCTGAAACGGCCAGCGTTTGGGATATCAGCTGACGGCGTGACAGGTCTTTCATGGCGTAGTCTCCAGAGCGGGCGGAAGGTGTGTTCTGCAGACTAAAACCCGGAGATAAAAGCGACAAGCGGGCGAAATTCGAACCTGCTGTTCGCGTTCTGCGAACCTTTCAGGTTGACGTCAGGAAAGGGGACAGCGCGGTTTCCCAACTGGGCGTAGGGCTAATGTGCTCACTCAGAAAGTCCACCAGCGCCTTGATCTTGGGGGATGCGCGTTTTGAACGGCGATAGACGGCGGAAATGTCGCCGCCGTCGGGTGAATAGGCGGCCAGCACAATGCGCAGTTCCCCTGCGCGTATCGCGTCGGCGGCGATAAATGCGGGCAGGATGGCGAGGCCCAAACCAGCTTTCGCCGCCGCCAGCAGGTGAAAAGCATTATCGGTGCGCAGGCGTTTGCCGATACGAAACGATCGGATCTCGCCTTCGATGGGGAGTTGCAGCATGCCGGTCGGCTCGCGGTGAATATACAGCAACCCCTGATGCTGTTGCAGGTGTTGCGGGTGCGTCGGCGTGCCTTGACGCGCAAGATAGGCTGGGCTGGCGCAAATCAAGTGACGGTTGGCGCAGATGCGCTGCGCGATCAGGTCGGAATCCGCCAAGGCGCCGATACGGATGGCGACGTCGAAATTTTCCTGATTCAGATTGGCCAGGCGATCGCTGTACTCCACGTCCAGATTGAGGTTCGGGTATTGTTCCATAAAGGCGGATAACAGCGGCGCCAGATAGCGGATGCTGAACGCCATCGGCGCGGTTAACCGCAGTGGGCCCTGCAGTTGGCCGTGCAGTGTTCGCACCGACTCTTCGGCATCGCTCACTTCGCTTAATATGAGAACGGCGCGCTGATAGAACAGATGGCCGGCGTCGGTCAGCCCAAGCGTTTTCCCGCGTTCGAACAGCACAGTCCCAAGGCGCGTCTCCAACTGCTGGATGCGTTTGCTGACCACCGACTTGGTGGTGCCCAAGCGGCGGGCGGCGGCGCTGATGTTGGCGGCCTCGACCACGGCGATATAGGTCGCCATCTCCTGAAACTGATTCATTCATCTCTCCTTCGGCATCCGCCGGGTCAAGTTACCACTCTGTGCACGCCAGGCAAAAAAAACCACCCGGGCGGGTGGTTTTTGCTTGTCAGTGCGAATCAGTCCAGTTTGGGGTGCTGGTCGATCAGGATCTGTTTTTTCTTTTCCAGTTCGGCGATCTGCGCGTTGATGTCCTCGACTTTCTGTTCGATGTTGTCGTAGGTTTCCTGCAGCAGCTCTTTTGCCTCGGAGCGGTCAGAGGCGGCCGGCGTCGCGCCGCGTAGCGGCTTGTTGGCGGTTTCTTTCATGTACAGACCGGTGATAAGACCGATCACCGCAACAACCATCAGGTAGTAGGCCGGCATGTACAGGTTGCCGGTCGCTTCCACCAGCCAGGCGGCAACGGTCGGCGTCGCACCGGCGATCAGTACCGAAATGTTGAACGAAATCGCCAGCGCGCTGTAGCGGATGTGCGTCGGGAACATCGCCGGCAGGATGGAGGCCATCACCCCGGTGAAGGAGTTGAGCAGCACCGCCAGCACCAGCAGGCCGACGAAAATCAGGCCGATGACGTTGCTGTTGATCAGAATGAAGCACGGGATCGCCAACGCCAACAGGCCGATGCTGCCGCCGATGATAAACGGCTTACGGCCGATGCGGTCACTGGTCAGGCCGATCACCGGCTGCACGAACAGCATGCCGATCATGATGGCGATGATGATCAGAACGCCGTGATCTTCCGAGTAGTGCAGGTTATGCGACAGGTAGCTCGGCATGTAAGTCAGCAGCATGTAATAGGTCACGTTGGTGGAAATCACGATACCGACGCACACCAGCAAACTTTTCCAGTGTTTGGCCGCGATCTCTTTGAACGAGGTCTTTGGCGGATTCTCGATGGCGTTGCGATCCTCTTTCTCCATCTTGTCCACGTGCTGCTGGAACGCCGGGGTTTCTTCCAGCGCATGGCGCAAGTAGAGACCGATCAGGCCCAGCGGCGCGGCGATGAAGAACGGGATACGCCAGCCCCAGTCGAGGAAGTTGGCTTCGCCGACGATACTGGAGATCAGCACCACTACGCCTGCGCCCATCACAAAGCCGGCGATGGAGCCGAAGTCCAGCCAGCTGCCCATAAAGCCGCGTTTGCGGTCCGGTGAGTATTCGGCGACGAAGATCGCCGCACCGGAATATTCACCGCCGACGGAGAAGCCTTGCGCCAGTTTGGCCAGCAGCAGCAGGATCGGCGCCCAGATGCCGATCGACGCATAGGACGGGATCAGGCCGATACAGAAGGTGCTGACCGCCATGATGATAATGGTGACCGAGAGCACTTTTTGACGGCCGAACTTGTCGCCCATGGCGCCGAAGAACAGACCGCCGAGCGGACGCACCAGGAAGGGGACGGAGAAGGTCGCCAGTGCGGCGATCATTTGCACGCCGGGAGAGGCGCCGGGGAAGAAGACCTGGCCAAGCGCATAGGCGACAAAGCCGTATACGCCGAAGTCGAACCACTCCATTGCGTTGCCGAGGGCCGCGGCGGTAATGGCCTTCTTGAGTTTGCTGTCATCGATGATGGTGATGTCGTTAATGTGCATCGGTTTATGTCGTTTTTTTCTTAACTTCATATAATCATCCCTTAATGAATTATTCGTTGTTCGTGAAAGCGTAATCT